>ENA-OWNK01000012-OWNK01000012.1-metagenome-genome-assembly--contig:-NODE-12-length-85279-cov-22.823712_pt1 | contig 85279 bp, 83 predicted proteins | sample MGYA00245343_ERZ651121 | MGnify/ENA primary metagenome ERZ651121 (study PRJEB26857, sample SAMEA4031775) | metagenome | biome: human; feature: oral; material: saliva | place: Philippines | collected 2014... | reverse complement strand
CAGTAGAAATATTTTTAAAACTTTTTTGCATATATATGGGAGATAAGGGTATAATATAAGCATAAAGTGAAATTAGAAATAAAAGGGGAATCATATATGGCAGCTAAAGAAACTATTACTAGTTTAACTGAATATGCAAATAAAAATAATTGGGAAGAAATAAATGTTGCAGACTTTTTAAATGAGATTACATATAATCAGGAGATTCTAGTGGAGAATACTAATACTATCAATGGTAAAGGGCAAATAGTATTTACAAGAATCTCAGAAAGGAAACCTAATCAGCCTCGTCATATAATTATAACACGCTCAACGCTGAACGATGAAAAATATATTAAGAATATGGAATCTATACTCAATGGAGGTAGATATATAATGACAGGTACAACTTGTCGTGGTACAAAGAGAAATAAAGACGGTACACTCTCAATCAACTTTATCGCAATGGACTTTGATGATGTATCTGCCAAAGAGCTAGGGAATTATATTGAGGATGCTGAAAATGATAAAGTACCTATGCCTACTTTCGTCAACTTTAGTGGAGGTGGAGCACATTTAATATTTCAACTTGATAAACCTATAACAACCCACAGTGCTAGGTCAATAAACAGAGAATATTTAACTTTGAATAGCTTAGGAGAGGTAATGAAAACAAATTATTATCCTAATCCTGATAAGTTCGATGTTATCAATAGTCATTTTACAAGACCTTTTTATAGAATCCTCTCAAAGTATATAAATGCTAATCTTAAAACTTTAAGTGCATTTCAAGGGTTCACTATACCCGGCTCAAGGGTAAAACCTATATATGGAGATAGTCTTGTAAAAATGTTTAAGCCTACAGAATCAAGAAGATATAGCATTACAGAACTAACTGATAGCGTTGGTTGCCCACTATCAGATGATGAATTATTCTTTTTGGAAGATGATATATCTGAGGAAGAATGGGCTGAAACTTATAAGAATAGGAAAACAAGAGCTGAAAGAGAAAAAGAGCTTTTAGAAAAACTAGAGAAAAATAAAGAAAAGTATGCTCCAGAGATAGCTAAAGATTATAATGGTGAAAAAACTATTGATGAGTTTAGGAATAGTCCTCTGTTTGTTGAGAGTAGTTATAAAGGGAACTATAAGTTTGATAAAGGATTGTCGCCTTGTAAGTTAATCAAGCTTTATGACTTTTTAATGGAAAGCGATGTTAGTATAGCTGGCAAAAGAAGTAAAGCTATGTTGTATTTCTCAGTTTTAATAAGGATGTTGAAGTTTAGAGGATATCCTATTCCTGATGAAACAGTAACAGAAATGATAACTAATCTAGCTAACAAGTTTAATAGCTTCCCTCACAATAACCCATTCACTGTTGAGGAAGCTCTAGAAATATATAACAATAACAGTCAAGCTTTTGTTCCACAGGTGTTTGGTAGTATTAAATCTTTATTCGGCTCAATAATTGACTTACCTGATGAGTTTTTAACAACATTCAAGGTTAAAGAAATGATGAACCCGCCTACTCCTCGTGAAATATACTGTAAAGAAGTGTTACCGGAGCAAAACCGTAGAAATGCTGAGAAAAGAGCTGAGAAAACAGCCTCACAGAGATATGAGGTATATGAGGAGTTCCTTGATAGTCTACCTCGTGAGAATATTTCTAAAAAAGAGATAATGCAAGCGATGAAGGAAATATTTGATAAGGAAGGTTGGACATTCTCTATTAGACGCAAAGAGTTCCTAGACTATGTAGAAGATTACTATAAGAGGAACCCTAAGAAAAGAAATAAGTATACTCTAAGAGGGGAGAAGGCTGTATATGAGTGTATAGCCTCAGTATTCTTAAGTCCTGAGTATATTCAGTATGGCAAGTATTCTTATAATATGGTATCAAGAAAAACTGATATAGAGGAATGCACAATGATGAGAGGAGTTGCTGATGATGTAATACAAATCAGAGCTGACTTAGTAAGCACTATCTCAAATCTAATAGACACTGATAAAGGTGAGAGTATTCTGAATAATCTCAAATCATATAAAATGCCTGCCATTGAAACTACTGTAAAGAATATTCGCTTAATGAAAAAGAGTGATGTGTATTACAAACAAGCTTTAGAGATTCTTGCGACTAAGATAATTAATAAGGTTGATTCAAAATACTTAAGGACTGTTAGAAGTGGTGGGCAGCCTGCTCCAGTAGACTGTGATTCGCTTAAAAGGGAAACTAATAGTCTTTGTGAGCTAGATTGGACAGATTCATCTTTGAGAGAATCTAAGAAGTATGGCGCCATTGAATACAATAAGGAACTTGAGATAATTGAAAACACTAAGAAACTGAAACCGTTCCTTAAGAATAATCTTGATAGACTATCTATTACAGACAACGATGGTAAAATAACTTTGAATTATGAACTAATAAAGGAATACATAGCAAACTCAAAGGAAACTAAGAAAAAGCTTAATATGAAAGGTGAACATCAGACAAAGTTATGGAAGCTGTTAAAAGATACGCCAGAAAAATCTATCAGAGAAGCGTTTAAAACTTGCGTAAGGAGTGTAGAATAAGTTGACTAAGAAATTAACTATAATCACAATGGTATTTGTATTATTGCTATCTATGACTATAACAGCTTATGCAAAAGATAGTACTAAGTATCATTTAGGTAGAGTAGTATCAATCAAAGAGGATAAAAGTCAAGCTACTGTAATGGCTGGAGCAGACTATAATGTGATAAAGACATATAGAGCGAATGTCGTATTTTTAGATGGCCCACATAAGGGAGAAACAGTAAATGCAATAGCTTACGAACAATCATTTAAAGGATACACAATCAAGTATAAAGTTGGCGAAAAGGTTATTGTTACAGAAGATTTAGATAATGCTGAAAATAGATTTACTGTGAGTGACCATTATCGTATAGGATGGACTTGCTTTTTGTTGATATTCTTTGTGATAGGAATACTGATTATCGGTAAAAAATCAGGAATCAAGTCATTATTATCAATGGTTATCTCAGTGATAACAGTTGTTTTATTAATATTTGCAATAGTTAAAGGGTACGACCCTATAGTAACAGCGTTGATTTTAGTTTTGCTCAATACAGTCTTAACTATATTCACCGTTGCAGGTATCACTAAGAAAGCTGTGTCTAGTATATTAGGAACACTATTCGGTATACTAGTCGCTTTTATTTTATCTTGGGTTATAGGCAAGTTCGCTTATCTAAGTGGACTATCTGATGAGCAAGCAATGATGTTACAGACTATACAGGGATTAAAAGTGAGTCCTCAAGGGTTGCTGTATGCAGGAATCATTATAGGAGCATTAGGCGCCGTTATGGATATAGCTATCAGTATAGCTTCATCAGTTGAGGAGATTTACAAGGCAAATCCGGACATCGGTATAATAAAACTGTACGGCTCAGGTATGCAAGTCGGCAAAGACATCTTAGGCACAATGACAAATACGCTAGTTTTAGCTTACTTATCGTCTAGTTTGCCAATGTTTATGCTGATTTATATAAATCATAGTTCGCTACCAATGATATATAATATGGACTTTATGGTAACAGAGTTCGTAAGAATATTAGCTGGTAGTATCGGATTGTTATTTACAATTCCATTCACTTGTGCTATTGCAAGTTATCTAACTAGAAAGGAGTGGTTCAATGAGTAAAAAGAAAAGAGTTATAACTATAATTCTTGTCCTTGCAATCATACTTGGAGTCGCTGGTGGAGTAGGCTATAAAACATATATGGCTAACACATATAAGAGCGTAACTTATACTAAGTCAACTACATCAGGTGTCAAGTATACTGAAACTGTTACAGCAAATCTGAAAAAAGATAAGATTCAGACTATTAACCTAAAGGGTGATATTGCTGTAAGTTTTAAAGATGTGAGCAAAGCTGATAAGAAGAAACTTGAGCAAGGAATGGCAAAGTCTATTTCACAAGAGTTCAAAAACTCAGTTATAGAAAGCTCTGTAACTACTGAAAAATCAAGCGTTATAGTAGATTTTAAGGTAGACCCTAATAAGCTAACTGATTCTCAGAAAGAGTTTTATTTTGGCAAAGATAAGAAGATTACAATTAAAGCTTTTGTAGACAGTTTGACATCTAAGGGATATAAAGAGGTTAAGTAGATAAGCAATAAGGCTTATTTCGTAAATATTTATTTTGAGGTATAGGAGATAAATGAGAAAGAAAAGACTAAAGAGCATACTAACGACAGGAATTATTAGTATGTTATCGCTAAGTATGATGATTACATCAGCTTATGCTGCCGGTCCTACTATTCAGAATACTGTAGAAAATAAGCTACAGATTTCTAACGGTGGAAGGACTCCTTTGACATCAATCGCAACTATTAACCCAAAGTTGAGTGAAGAAGGTATCTTAAAGAATGATGGAAAAGATTCAACGCATAAGACTGCATTTACTTTGCACGACCCATACGGTGTATTTGAAGTTCCACCAGTTGGAGCTATTCCTGATAATATAAGAGCAAGAGTAGAGAGCTGGAGAACTAAGAATGACACATACGGTAAGACAATCAAGTTTAACGATGATGAAACTTATACTCTAGTTAAGAACGCACTAAAGATGAATGGTAAGTGGTATCATCAGAAAACTATTTTTAGACAAATCAATAATCAGATGAGTCTTGGTTTTAATGGTACATTCATATCTTACGGTGCTGACTACTTTTCAGACTACGCTTCAATCAACGGTGTATCTACAGGTAGAACTGATAAGCACGGTTGGGGAGAAGTAAAAGTAGACATTCAGTTAATTGACGATGAAGGTAATAAGCTAGCTATGCCTGAAATGCTTATGAGTGTTGACGATATTAACTGGAGGCAATATCCAAGAGAAGCATTCCAGATTGAAGGTTATAGACCAACAGCAGGAAATGTATTTATGTTCAAGAGCTGGCCTTATGCTCTCCAGGCAGATGGTTTCACCATTACAGATACAGTAGATAGTGGAGATTATAGACCTATATTCTTCAAGGGAACAGGAATCGAAACTGGTGAAGTAAGAGGTGTATGGTACGGAACTCCTAAGGACAACAGAAATGGTGGTTATTGGGCTGGTTCATATTTCTACACTCCACCTATCACAGTTAAGTATAAGAGTGCAGATTCATTCGGAAAGATTACTAACACAGACGGCTCAAATGTAAACAGCTTCAAGACAGAAGTATACTACGGAGCAAGTGCTGCCAATAGTAAGATGGTTCCTGAAGATGGCTACAAAGCTAAGTACTGGACTGTTGATAGAAAGGTTGTTGCTAGCGATGGAACAGAGTATAACATAGGTCAGGAGATTCCTGCTGATAAGTTAAGCTCAATCATCACTAAGGAAGATGGAACAACTTTCACAGCACACTTTGAGCAGAAGAAAGGCGGAATCACTATTACTAAGACAGTTAAGGCGCCAAGCAAGTAGAATAGGAGAGAATAAATAAATGCAGATTACGAACAAGATTAAAAAGTCGTTTGCTATGATTCTATCTTTTGCACTAATTTTAACCCAGCTAGTTTATCTACCTGCTAACGCACAGGAAACTAGAGGTAAGGACGCTAGTGTAAAAAATGTTGTAGTAAATAACTATAATCCTAAGAAGGTCATTTTAGTATCAGGTGGTAGTGCTGATTCAAGATATCCATCTGTAGCTGGAACCGAGTTTAAGGTGTATAAGTCACCTATAGACGCTAGAGCTGACAGAGATTCTATTCAGACACTTGTAATTAGAGGTGAGAATGGAAATGCTACTGCAAGCACTGGTGAGAGAGACTTTCCTGAAGGAACATACTATGTAAAAGAAACTAAGGCAACTAAGGGTTATAAGCTAAGTGATAAGATTCACACTGTAACAGTTAAAGACAATGAAATGACTGGACTAGAAGTTGCTAATGAACTAGAGGTTGCTACACCTAAGGTTGAAAAGACCTCAGATGTACAGACAGTTAGAATTGGGGATAAGGTTAGATACACTGTAACTGCTGTTAATGATACAGAGAATGGTACAGCTTATGACTTTAGCTTAAACGATGAACTAAAGACAGATAAAGCTAGAATGGTTGCTTCATCTGTAAGAGCAGACATCAACGGTACAGAGTATACTGATGTTACTGTAACAGATAGAACTATTGCTACAGGTAAGTTCGATTTAGCTCCTAAGTCAACTATGACATTGACTTATGAAGTAGAGCTAACAGGTAGACCTGATAATGGAGTACTTGAAAATACTATTTCTTCAGGCACCCCTAATAAGATTCGCCCAGTATATAATATTATTACTGAGGTAGTTAATGGAACTATCGACCCTAATCAGACTGAGATACTTGATAGAGAGAATAGAACTATCAACTATGCTCCAAAAGATGGGTATGAGCTTGAAAAAATTGAGGTAGATGGTGCAGAAGTACCTATTACTGATAATATTAAAGATTCGTATAACTTTGATAATATTATAAGAGACCACAGTATTAAGGTAACTTATAAGGGAACTCCTAAGGTTGAAGACCCAACTAAGACTTTCGATAAGAACGAGTATCATAAGGGTGACACAGTAAAGAATACTATTGAAGCTAGCAACAAAGGCGTGGCAGATAGTATCGCAGAAAATGTGATTATCACTGATGAGAATAAAGATGGATTCTCTATTTTAACAGATACAGTAAAAGCTGTAATTGAAGGTGAACACTCAACTGCTCCAGTAGTTGAAAAGACTGAGAATGGCTTCAAAGTAACTGTTGAAAAACTGTATGGTGGAGAAAAGGTTAAGATTACTTTTGACTCAGTAACTACAGGTGTAGGAGAATCATTCACAAACACTGCTAAGATTGTACACAACAACAAAGAGCTAGAAGCTAGTGCAACTGCTAGAAATGTATATAAGATTACTACTGAGGTAGTTAACGGAACTATTGATGAAGGTTCTACAAATATTCCAAACGGAACAGATAAGACAGTTAACTTTGCTCCTAAGGAAGGCTATGAACTAGATAGAGTAGAAATTGATGGAACTCCAACAACACTAGACAATCCTAACGCATACACATTTACTAACATCACAGATAATCATCACATTAAGGTAGTATACAAGGGAACTAACAAGCCTGATATGGAAAAGACTTTTGATAAGGATGAGTACAAGCTAGGTGAGACTGTTAAGAATACTATCACAATCAAGAATGACGGTAATAAAGACGCTGTTATGAAGAATGTTGTACTAAAAGATGAAAATCAGAGTGGTTTAACTATTGATACTGCAACTATCAAGGTTGCTTATAATAAGCTAGACGGTAAGACTACTGAGCCTGTTGTTAATGTTGTAAATGCAGAGAACGGTGAGTTCACTGTAACAGTACCTGAACTAAGTGGTACTGAGAGCGTTGTTGTAACTTTTGATAGTAGATTCACAACTAATGTTGAAACTATTACAAATACTGCTACACTAGTTGATGAAGAACAGAATGTAATCCCAACTCCTAAGGGAACTGCTACTGCTGTTCCTGTATACAAGATTACTACTGAGGTAGTTAACGGAGTTATCTCAAAGGGAACTGAGGTTCGCAGAGGTGGAGATACAGAAGTAACTTATACTCCAAACGACGGTTATGAGATTGAAAAGATTGAAGTAAACGGAAAAGATGTGCCTGTAACTGATGAGAATAAGACTAAGACATCATTTACTAATGTTACAGAAGATAAGCACATTAAAGTAACTTATAAGGGAACTCCAAAGCCTGAAATTACTAAGACTTTTGATAGAGAGATTTATCATATTGGAGATAAGATTAAGGCTACTATCAAGGTTAAAGACTTAGGTAAAACTGGAGCAATCTCTAAGAATCTAGTTGTATCAGACTTAAGTGGTAAGGGTTGGAACATAGATATGGATTCTGTTAAGGCAGAGGTTAGTGCTTCTACACTAAGAGAAACATATTCACAGCCAAACATCGTTGGCAAGACAGAAGTAACTAATGTAAATGGCGAAACTGTACAGAAGAACGGCTTCGACATTGAGCTTGCTGATTTAGATACAACTCAGGAGCTAACTATCACATTTGATATGGAAATCACTGGTGAGGTTGGAGATATTAAGAATACTGCAAACTTAATCACTAAGGAATATCCAAACGGATTCAATAGTACAGCAACATCTGAACTACTATTAAAGGTTGTTACAGAGGTAATCGGTGGAACTATCACTCCTTCAACAGACAATGTTAAGTTTGGTGGAGATTCAAATGTTGAATATAAGCCAAATGATAATTACTATCTACATAGTATCGTTGTTGATGGAGTAAACATTGAGTTAGCAGGCAAAGAGAATAACTATGAGTTTGCTAAGATGGAAAGAGACCACCACATTAAGGTTGAATACAGAAAGATTCCAACTCCTGAAATTACAAAGACTACTGATAAGACAGACTATGTAAAGGGTGAAACAGTTAAGTACACTGTTGAGGTTGTAAACAAGACTGACGCTATCGCAGAGGATGTTGTAGTAAACGATGTAATGGATAAGGCTAAGATTGAAGAAGGTTTAATCAAGATTAATCAGGATTCAATCAAGGTTAATGGACAGAAAGCTGATTCACTAAGCAACATCAAGCTAGGAGCATTACAGCCGGGACAGAAAGTAGTTATCACTTATGAAGCTACTGTACTAGGCGACACTAATAACACAGTTAAGAATACTGCTAGTGTAGTTGCTAAGGGAATGACTAAGGAAATTGTAACTGAGAATACAGTTAATATCCACGAAGTTCCAAAACTATCTATCAGTAAGACATCTGATAAAGATTCTTATAAGAAAGATGAACACATCAAGTACACTGTTAAGGTAACAAACAACGGTAAGTTTGATGTAACAAACGCTACACTTAAAGACCAGTTAAAGGGTGAAAGTGCTAAGAATGTTAAGATTTTAAAGGAAACTGCAAAGATTAACGGTAAGGAAGTTGATTTTGATAATCTAAAGATTGATAAGTTAGCTTCAGGCGAAACTATCACTTTAACTTATGAAGCATTAGTGCTAGAGAATGTTGATTCAGTAATTGACAATGAAGTAACTCTAAACGCAGATTATCTAAAAGATAAGGACGGAAAGGAAACCCCATTGAAGGCTGAAAGACAGGTTAAGACTGAAATGGTTAAGACTCCTGAAGCTCCAGCTACAGGTGACCACAACAGTGCATTAGCTATTATGCTTGCTAATATAAGTGTATTAGGACTTTTAGCTTCACTTAAACAGAGAAGCAAGATTAATCAGAAAAATTAGTCTAGTCTAATAAAAACGATATGAAAAGTATGCGACCGTAACAGGTTACATACTTTTTTTATTTTTTGTGTTGACATCCCCAAGGAGGTGTGTTATAATTAAATCAAATCAGAATAGTTTGATAACTCGGTTGTAGGTAATGTTAATTATTGGTTATTTTAAAAAATCTTAAAACTCTTACTTGACAGAGTATATTTTAAGTGATACAATAACCTTAAACTTATAACGAAATATTTGAAGAAACTTATAGGAGATTATTTAAGTTATGAACAAAAGAAAGATTATTACTAACGCCGTATTGGTGGCGACAATGACAACAACTGCACTAGCACCTAGTATGGCAAATGCACAAGAGATTGTGAATAAGGAGATGGACAAGACTCCTGCAAAGGTGATTCAGGAACAGCCACAGCTTACTATTGAGAAAGCACTAGAGAACTCAAACAAGTCAGAAGCTGATTACCTAAAGGCACAGGGAGAGTACAATGGGCTATCCACAAAGGGTAAGGAGCTTGCAGATAAGAAGTCAGAGGTTGCTACTAATGTAGATTCTCATAAGACAGAGATTGGCAAGATAGATATTGCTCAGTCCCTAGCTAAGCTAAAGGAAGCTACTGAGAAAACTCTTGCAGAAAAGACTGCTGAACTAGATACTGCTACAAAGAATGTAGAAGATTCTGAAAGAGAACTAACAGAAGCTAAGTCTACACTTGCAGAAAAGACAAGTAAGAAGGCTGAACTAGAAGCTCAGATTGATGAGTTAAAGGCACAGCACGAAGGTATTGAAGAATACGCTGAGAAGAAAGCTCAGGTAGAGGCTCTTGAACAGGAGAAGTCAGGACTAGAAGCAGAGATTACTCAGATTACAGGAATCATTAGTTCACTTACTACTGATAAGGCAACTAATGAAGAAACAGCTAGACAGCTTACTGCTACTGTTGAAACTCTAACAAGAGAGGTTGAAGACCTAAAGACAAATGTAGGCACAGCAGAGGCTCAGTACAATGAGGCTAAGACTACTTATGAAGAAGCTCTTAATAATGAGGCTTCTACAAAGGAAGAACTAGAAACACTAAAGGCGAACCTAGAAACTAAAGAGGCTGAATTAGCTCAGGCAAAGACTGCTATTACAGAAGCAGAGGCTAAACTTGCAAATGCAGAGAAACAGCTAAACGACCAGCTTGCTCCTAGTGAAACAGAAGTAAAGCTACAGGCTAGAGTAGATAAGGCACAGGGAGAGCTAAATGAACTACAGGCTGAACTAGATACTGCAAAGGCAGAGCTAAAAGATGTTGAGGATAAGATTGCTAAGAAGTCAGAAGAAATCAAGCAGGCTGAAACTGAACTAGCAACACTCAATAGCGACATCACAGACCTAGAAGATTCAATTAAGAACCTAGAAGCGTCAAAGAGTGATAAGGTTAAGGTTTACGAAGAAGCTGTTAAGGCAAGGGACGCTGTATCACAGTACAGAACAGACTTTATTTCAATCTTTGATTCACACGGAGCTACAGGCTATCATATGCAGGACTATATGGATTGGCTAACAAAGACTGCTGTTAAGGATGTTAAACTACAGATTGTTGATGAAGATTTACAGAGAGTATTCGGTAAGACAGAGATTACAGTCGGCGAACTTGCTGAGCATCCTGTTTTCAAGGCAGATATGGAATATGGTTTTTCTAAGGAAGGACTACTAAAGAGATTAGACCTTATTGATGAAGGAAACAGAAAGAGAGTTCTTGATGATAAGTCAGTTCTTCCAGTAAGCTATGTACTAATGCTACAATCACAGCTTGCAAGTGCAATTAACCCACTAGAGGCACACCATACAATGGTAGCTAAGCTAAATAGAGTATCACATAAGACAACTGGTTCAGAGAACCTTGCTATGGGAACTAATCAGCCATTTGAGGAGTGGTACACTTGGGAAAAGGCTGTATATGACTATGCAAAGGAACATTATCCTACTGAGGACCCATCTGAGGCTGCACGCACACACGCAGATGAGATTTTAAAGAATCTTACTCCATCTGTTCCGGGTACAGGAGGATACTCTATCACAGGACACTATCTAAATCTTGTTAATGCAGAGAATATTGCTACAGGTATTGGTTTGGCTCCAGAGCATACGCTAAACAGAGGTGAGGTTAGAAATAACATCAATAGACCTTCTGTAATGCAACATTTTATAGTGAACTGGAATAAGCCAACTGGAGATACTTTCAAGACAACTGATGAGGTTAGAGCAGAGATAGAGAAGCTATCAAAAGAGTTAAATCCTAAGTGGGTAGAACTGAATAGAAAAGTTGAAGAAGCTCTAAACAATCTAACATCAGACGATAAGCAGGTTATCGAAACTCTTAAGGCAAAGAAAGCTGAACTAGAAAGCAAGAAGGCTGAGGTTGCTCCTAAGAATGAACAGATTAAACAGCTAGGAAAGGCTAAGGCTGAACTAACTGCAAAGCTACCTAAGGCACAGGAAAAGGTTACTGATGCTACAGGCTATGTTGACTGGGCTAAGGGTGAACTTGCTCAGAAGGAGAAAGCTCTAGCAGACTACAAGGAAAGTCATAAGCCATCACAGGCTGTCATTGATGGAATCAAGAAGCTGATTGAAGGCTACAAGGCTGAGCTTGAACAGGCAAAGACTAAGAAAGCAACTACTGAGAATGACATCAATACAATTAAGGCAAGACAGGCTGAGCTTAAGGAAGTGCTAGACAGAGCAGGCGTTACTGATAAGGAAAACGCTATGAACGATAAGAAAGCTGAGTTTGATAGACTATCAGGTGAGCTTGCTACTAAGACAAGTGAACTAAAGACAAAACAGTCTGAAAACGAAGCTCTAGCTACTGAGATTGCAAGACTTGAAGAAGTAATAACTAAGGCTACTGCTACAAAGGCAGAGAAGGCTGATAGAGTAACTAAGATTGATGAAGAGGTAGCTGGAATTGCTCTACCAAACATTGATGAAAATGTTTACAATGACTACAAGGCAAAGAAGGCTGAGGTTGCTAAGCTAGGCACAGACATTGAGGACTTGAACACAGCGATTGCTCAGAAAGAGGAAATGCTAAAGGAACTTAAGAATACTAAGACAATCCTTTCAACAGAGGTTGATAAGATTCAGGCTGAGATAGATAGTCTAAACAAGGTTAACGCAGACGACCCAGCTACATATAAGGAGAACGCTTCTATACAGGCTGAGTACGATAAGCTACAGACTTTGAAGGCAGAACTTGAAGCACTAGAAACAGAGCTTGCAAACATCAACACTGCTATTACAGATATTGAGCCTAAGATTGAAGAAGCTAAGCAGAAACTAATTGAGAAGAAAGCTGAGTATGATAGAGAGTACAAGATTTACACAGCAATGAAGGCTGAGGCAGACGCTAAGGCTGAGGCTGAGAGAGCAAGAATCGAAGCTGAGAAGGCTAAGAGAGAAGCAATCGAGAAGAAGGCTCAGGAAGCACAGCAGGGAGTTCCAAATACTGGAGATTCAAACAGTGCAACAGCAGCCGTAACTCTATTCGGTTCATCAATGCTTGCTGGACTACTGCTAAGAAAGAAGCACAGAAATAATCTATAAGCGTATAAGTTAATATATTGAGAGAGGCACCTTAGGGTGCCTTTTTCTTTTAACTAGATATAATCTTAATTCGTGAATACCGCCTGGAGGCTCCGGATTCGTCCCTAATCGTTTTTTATACTGAACTTGATATATTTATCATCTAGGAATAAAAGTCGCTCTCCGGTTAAATCCAAGCGTTCCAGAGCCATCTCTATATTTCAAGTAACATTCGATATTTTTAGTAAATATAAAAAGAGGAGATAGGAATGAGGTATCATATAAACCCTAAGACAGGACAGATAAGCGAATGTAGAGCTACAGGTAGGTGTCCTTTTGGAGAAGAGAATCATAGAGATACTCTAGAGGAAGCTCAATTATACGCTGATGAGATAAATGAGAAAATAGTGAAGGAAATTGAGAGGTGGTCCGCTCCACCGGACGCTGATATAATGTTTGATTCTCTAAAGACGACTGATAGTAGAAATAGATTCAAAGTAATGGGATGCTTTGACCCCGAAAAGGTTGTTGACTACTATAAGACAGGTATAATACTTAATTATGACTGTACTAGAGATATGGCACTCAGACGGATGAAAGAACTAGAAATGTTCGGTATGGGGGATGAAATGGATGTTGTGCTTAAGCCTCTAAGAAAGAAACTTTTGTATGGGGAGATAAAGCCTCCTGAAGTAGTGCAGAAAGAACTTGATAAGATTCAAGCTCAGAGAATAGAAGAATGGAGAAAATCAATAGATAATATGCTCGTGAATATGAATGAGCAGAACTTTTTACAATACTATGCTGATATGTATTCCAGAATGAGAGGAAAGACACCTCCACCACCATTAGCTAGAAATGAAACCCTAGACGGCTTTGAATATACATACTATGGAGAAAACGGAGTTACAGGTGAGTATGTGCCAACCGACCATCCTGACGATGAGCCTGATTTATTTCATATAAAGAGAGATGGCGAAATAATCAAAACATTTGAAGTAGAGTTTAATTGGCCTTGGAAAGTAAAAGAGAGAAAAGGAGTTTAGTAAGTGAACTATGCAGAGTTAAGAGAATATGATGTTACTAATGGTCCGGGTGTAAGAGTATCTTTGTTTGTATCGGGTTGCCATCTAGGTTGTAAAGGTTGCTTCAATGAAAAAGCTCAGAGTTTTAGTTATGGCAAAAGATTCACTCAGAGTACACTTAATAAAATATTAAAGATAGCAGACTTAGATAGAATCTCAGGATTAAGCTTGCTAGGTGGTGACCCTTTTGCTCCTGAGAATACAGAGCAAGTCTATGAAATATGTAAATCATTTAAAGAGCAGAACCCAAAGAAAACTATATACTGTTGGACAGGGTACCTAATAGACGACTTGGTAAAGCGAACTGATGAATACACATTAAAGATATTAGAACTGATTGATACTTTAATAGACGGTCCTTTCGTCTTAGAAAAGAAAGATTTAAGGCTAAGGCTTAGAGGTTCATCAAATCAAAGAATACTACATAAAAAGGATATAGCATTATGGTTAAAACACAAAGAGTAGCTAAAGAGATTGAAAGAAGAAAGTTAAGTATTTCCGTTGCAGATTGTTGTTTGTATGGACTAGCAACATTTAAGCTATTGAGGTTAATATATAAAGATGAGTTCATTAAAACCTCTTATGTAATAGCTAATAAAAGGGAGATTGTTAATACTTTAGGTGTAGACTCTAGTATATTTAATCTTGATAGCCACTTAAAGATTACAGAAGAAATTGTTAAGAAACTACAAAAGAAGTCTAATACAGATTTAGCTGTAGTTGTGTATGGGTCGTTCCCTACAGCGACAATAGGCTTGATGTATAAAGGCAAGATATTCTTAGAACGCTGTGGCGAATCATCAAATATGGACACATATAGAGAAGTAGTGCAAAATAAACTAATAGATTTTATAGATAAAGTAATTAATGAGTAGGCTGAATAAGCCTACTTTTTTCTTATGTATCTAGGAGGCTCCGGATTGAGCTAGGAGCGATTTTTATGTAAGATTTGATATATTTATCGTTTAGGAATAAAAATCGCTTAGAAATGAAAAATAAGCTCTTTAATTCATTCAGTGATATTTCGTGTTTTTATTCAGTGATTTTCACCATTTCCAATCGTCCATTTTCACCACTTTCATTCGTCATTTTTCACCAAAATTAAAATATTTGCTTTTCAGGCGAAAAATGGAAACCTTGAAAACCGTCCCAACGCAAAATAGCCCCCTAGTCTTACAGTATTGTTTGAGCCTAAAAATGGTCATTTTTCTAAAAGGCGTACAAATCATCATTTTTTCTGAAAATGGTCCCAAAATCGAATCCACAGCATTTTTGAATCAAGATATATTTATGAGTATACTATCAAAATAAAACTATATAAAGCACACTAAAATAAGGCTAGACTCCAATATGAATAGTGAATCAGAAGTAGGTGGAGCCTCCAGTGATGATAAATAATATTACACTTGTAAAAGTATGCACAAAAATGTATATTTATTTAAGAGTAAAAATCAGAGCTATTTATCATACTTATTTTTTAGTTATTTATTTTTCAACAATCTATTGCCGGTTGGGCGATTTGGAAGACGCCGGAGCACCGGTAAAACAAAATGTATAATTCCGGTTTGTAAAAGTATACTTTTATGCAAAACATCTTCATAGTACTTTAGTTTGGTAAAATAATAGTAGAATGATTAGTAAAGGAGTAATCTATGAAGAATATTAAAGTAAATATATTTTTCGATATGGACGGAGTTTTAGCTGAGTATCATCCGAATACTCCTGCTTTGATGTACGATAAAGATTTTTTCTTAAATAGACCTTTAGAAAAGCACGCTAAAGATTTACTATTGAAACTTTCTGAAAATTATGATGTTTATATTCTAAGTAAAGCTATAACTAAACAATGTGCAGACGAAAAAATGTTATGGTTAGATAAATACTTGCCTAATATAGATAAAAAGCATATACTTATTTTAGATTATAGCGAATCTAAGGGAAAGTATATAAAAGATAAAGTTGATATAGATAATTCTATAAATATTCTTATAGATGATTTATCAGCGAATCTTGTTGAATGGGTAAAATGTAAAAACTGTTATCCTGTTAAATATATGAATAATTTGACATCTAATAAATGGTTGCTAACTGGCAAGCCTTACGTATCAAATAAAGATAACTACATAGATAGCTATAACTATATTAAAGAAATGATAAGGAGAATACTTAATGATAGGAATAATTTGTGAGAAACCTAGTGCAAGAAGAAACTTTGCTAAAGCACTTGGCGGAGATACAGGTGTGTATAATGGCGAAAAATATGTAATAGTAAACTTGAGAGGACATCTATATAAGTATGATGAACCTCATAAACAAGTAAACAAAGAACTAGAAAATAAATATAAACAGTGGACTTTAGATAATCTTCCTTGGAGCTATACAGATTTTAAGTGGAAGAGAGTAAAAGTATCAGATGTTGTACCTCTTATTAACTCTATCAAGAAAGAACTTGAGAACTGTTCAGAAATAGTGATTGCAACAGACTATGACGCTGTATCCGGTGAGGGGTTTCTTTTAGCTTTAGAGTTGTTAGAGGAAACTGGACTGATTAATAAGAAATCTCTGACTATTTCAAGAATGATTTTCTTAGATGAAACTCCTAGCACTATACAGAAAGCTTTTAAAGAGCGTACTGTACTAGATGATGTATATAAAAATGCCGAGTGTAGAAAGTCTTTGTTCCGTTCAAGGTGGGACTATACAAGTCAACAGTTTACAAGGGCCGCTAAAGCGTTTACTCCAGCTAAACTAGGAACACCAAGACAAGGTAGATTAAAATCATATATTGTATCAGAGGTAGGTCAAGCACTAGATAAGTATAACAATCATATAGATAAAAAGTTCTGGCAGAATAGATTTATAGACGATAATGAGAATATTTATGTAAGCTCTAAGGAAACTAAGTATGATACTAAAGAGGAAGTACCTACTGATAAATATAAACAATCAACAGTAACTAAAGAATCTGAACAGATGAAACAGAGTCCTCCGCCAAGGATGTACGATATGGCAAAACTAACTGGTGTGCTAGCAAGCTCAGGTTATTCAGTCGCACAGATAAAGAACACTTATCAGAAGATGTATGAAAACAGTATATTGTCGTATCCTAGAACCTCAGATTCAACTATCACTTTAGAGCAGTTTAATGAGTTGTTACCTCTAGCAGATAAGATAGCTGAATTAGTGAATGTAGATAAAGGCTTACTAAGTTATAGAAAACCTAGAGCAACTCATATTAAAGATGGAGGTTCACACGGAGCGAATAGGCCCGGTGTGAATGTCCCTAAGAGTATAGAACAGATTGAGAGTGCTTATGGAAAACTAGGAGTAAGAATCTATACAGTTTTAGCTAAGTCATTTTTATCAATACTAGCTCCTAACTATGAATACTTACAACAGAAAGGCTTTGTTACTGATTATCCTGACTTTAAGACTACTGTAAATATTCCTAAGAAAGCAGGCTGGAAAGCAGTTTTAGGTAATCTTAATACAGACGATGAAGAAGAAACAGGAAAAGAACTCGGTAAGATTGCTGAGCCTATTATCTTTGAAGGTGAGTATCCTAAACCTAAATATCCAACAATACTTTGGCTTACAAAACAGATGGAAAAGTACAATGTAGGTACAGGTGCGACAAGAGCCTCAACAATAGGAGAAATGTCAAATAGTAAAGATAAGTCCTCTTTGTTAGAAAATAATAAAGGAAGATTATCGCTTACTTATCTAGGACAATATTCATATAATCTTACAAAGGGAACTAATATAGCAAATGTAAAGCTAACTGAAAGAGTAATCAATACTATGGAAAGCATAGGCACGAAAGATGAGATTAATCCTTTATCTGTAATAAAAGAAATAGACAGCTTGCTATTAGAAGATATTGAAACGATGAAAAAGAATCGTGAAGAAATGCAGATTGCTTATAGTGAGAGGCCTCAGCCTGAAAAACATTCTGTTACAGATAAAAAAGGTAATACAGTAGAGTTTAAAAAAGAGTGGAATGGCTATAAGTTTACTAATGAAGATATAGAGGCATTATCTAATGGTAAAACTATCATAATAGGGCCGTTCCAAAGTAAGAAAGGACAGTACTTTGCTAAAGGGAAACTAGACTGGCAAACATATAAAAAGAGGAAGTTTTATGGGTTCAGTTTAGTGGAGTTCCTCAATTCAAAAGATTGATATTTTTACAAACAGATATAATTAAGAGAAAGATTAAAAGGGTAAGTAAACTATACTTACCTTTTTTAGTCTATTTAAACATAGGAGGACTTTAATAAGTGGAATTATTAGAAAGAATTGACGCCTTGATAAGTGGTACGAATGAAGAACTAGCGACAGAAAACGCTAATAAGAATGTAACAGTAGTATCTACACAAAGAGATTATTTTGCAGGTGAGGTGTCTAAAGAGTACGCTAAAAAGTACATATACCCTGCTGATATACTTGAAGCACATAATAAAGGTTGGATTCATATTCACGATTTAGATTTTGCTGCCAATCTAATGACTAATTGTTGCTTATGCAATCTTGAAGATATGCTACAAAATGGCACAGTAATGAATGGTACAAGGATATTCAAGCCTAAGTCATTATTAGTAGCAACAACAATAGCAACACAGATAATTATGGCAGTTAGTGCAAGTCAATTTGGAGGACAATCAGTTAATTTAGCTCACTTGGCTCCTTTCGTAGATGTATCTAGACAAAAGATAAGACACGCTCTAATAGATGAGTGCCACGAAAACGGAATCAATATGACATCTGAACAGATTGATAAGGTAACTGAGAGTAGACTATTAAAGGAAATTAAGGACAGTGTACAGACTTTTAACCATCAGGTAGTTAGTATGTCCTCAGGGAACGGTTTGCCGGTGGCTTGGCCGTTATAAAACAAGCTTTTCTAAGTTGACTACTTAGGGTCATAGAAATATGGCTAACGGTATCAGATAAATAAGATTGGGAGAATGGACTACAGGAACTCTCCCCATAGACCAAAAGACGAATAATCTGACTAAGAGACCCTAAGCCTGAAATATTGGCGAGATAAAGGGAATACCGTGGGAGATTTGAATTATCTAAGATAGCTCAAATATACCTGTATCGACTATCGGTGATGAGTGTAACCGAGTAGAGAGGAATTAGTCACCTCTCCAAAGAGTTTGCTTAATATATTGAAATATTAAGAAAAGTTAGTCAGTAGACTGGTGAAAGCCAGTTAGGGGATGCAAGCCCCATTTATTACTCTATTTATGTATTTAGGCGATTGTAAAGACGAGAGAACTAAGCACGATTTAGCTTTGCTAATAGAGGAGTTTTTTAAACAGAGAATAGTAGGTTTACCTAATGAACAAGGAATAAATGTATCGCCTACTTTTCCTAAGATAGTATATGTTCTTGAAGAAGATAATATACACGAAAATAGCAAATATTGGTACTTAACAGAGTTGGCAGCCGAGTGTAGTGCAAGAAGATTAGTGCCTGATTATATCTCAGAGAAAATTATGAAGCAACTAAAAGTAGATGAGAACGGTGAGGGGCATTGTTTTAGTCCTATGGGCTGCCTTGATTATCCTGAAAAGATTGAAATAGAGAGTTTGGGTGAGGTTGAGATAGGTGAGTTTGCAGAAGCTTTTGTATCATTCTTAAATCAAATAGAAAAAGTAAATAGATTTATTGATTCTGATAAAGAGAAAATCAGTCTTTATAAGAGTAATACAGCTAACTATATACTTAATAGGAATGATGATAATACTATAAGTCTACTAAGGGAATACGATAAAAAGAAATGTGTATTTTTCAAAGATATAGAGATTTTTAAGGAGCTACAATGGTTCCATATAGAAAACTCAACAGAAATAATCTTACCTGAAAGATTATTCAAGATAAAATCAAACAATGAGTTTGTAAGTTTAAAGAGTGTAATGGTTAATAGAGGAATCTCAAATTGGCTGAGAGTATTCTATAATCACGATAACGGTAGAGCAGGTAACTTTTTAGCCACAACCGACCATCCTCTCCCAATAAATGACGGTGAGGTCGTAGAGGTTAAAGACTTAAAAATCGGAGATAGACTAATAACTACAAATAACACAATAGCTAGAGTAACTAAGTTAGCTCCTGTAAGAGGTACGAGAAATAGCTATGATGTATCGACTGAAACAGAATATTTTAACATTAACAAGAAGATACTATCACATAATTGCCGTAGCTTTTTAAGTACCTATGTAGACGGTAATAATAAACCAAAATATTGGGGCCGGTTCAACTTGGGCGTCTGCACTTTAAACTTAGGACATATAGCTTTATCAGCCAAAGGCAACATAGAAGACTTTTGGAGAATACTAGATGAGAGAGCTAAGTTAGTATTAAAAACTCATCTATCAAGAGTTAAACATTTAGAAAAAGCGACATCAGATGTGGCGCCTATCCTGTGGCAACACGGAGCAATAGCAAGATTAAAGAAAGGTGAGCCTATTAGTAATCTATTCTATAATGGGTATGCGACAATCTCAATGGGCTATGCAGGCTTGTATGAAACAGTATACGCATTGATAGGCAAAAGTCATACTACAGAAGAAGGTCAAGAGTTAGCTATACAGATTATGAAGAAACTTAATAAGTATTGCGATGAGTGGAAAGAACAAACAGGGTTAGGTTTCTCATTATATGGAACTCCTCTTGAATCAACAACAGGGAAGCTAGCTAATGCTTTGCGTAGAGATTTTGGAGAGATTGAAGGAATCACTAATCACGAATATGTAACTAATAGTTATCATATTTCAGTAAGAGAGGATATAGACGCTTTTAGTAAACTAGATAAAGAAAGCGTGTTCCAAGCATTATCACCGGGCGGAGCTATTTCTTATGTAGAGGTGCCTGATATGACAAAGAATATTCCAGCAGTCTTAGAAGTAATCAAACACATTTATAATACAATAATGTACGCAGAGCTAAACACAAGGTCAGACTTATGTATGGTATGTGGGTACGATGGTGAGATAACTCAGAAGCGAACAGCTTTTGGTGAGTTTGTTTGGGAGTGTCCTAACTGTGGCAATAGAGATATGGATAAAATGTCAATAGTTAGAAGAACTTGTGGATATTTATCTAATGTTAAAAATGGAGTTAGCTCAGGCAGACAAGGAGATTATGCTGATAGAGTTTTCCACTTATAAATAAAAATATTAATAATATAGTTGACAAAGTAGAATCTTAATATTATAATTAAAACAGATAAAAGATATGATTAAGGTTGTTAAAGAGAGGTAAAGAAAATGATTTGTAAACTAGCAGATGGAAACTATATTATTGATGAGTATGAGCTTAAAGCTCTTTTGAGAAAATCAGTTGAACTAGACGCTCTTGAAATAGCAGGCGTAGATAACTGGGACTATTACACTGAAAGCTTTGAAGATTATTTCAGAGATGAGATGGAAGATACTGGCAAGTATGTTGATGGGTGCTTGACTGATTATGTGGATAGTTTGGCAGATAACTACCCTACTTATGAAGAGGTTTGCGAAACAGCAAAGCTTATAGAAAAACGCATAATCTAAAAATATAAAAAGATATGATACGCTTGGATTTTGTTTTAGAACGATTTTCAAGCGTTCTTTTATATATTTATCATACTTATACTTAAAAACGATTAGGGGCGAATCCGAAGCCTCTTAGAGCTATATATAACCATAAGTATTTCTATCAAAGTTGACTAAAAATAAAATACTAACTTTTGAAACGAAAAATTAAAATCTAAAAACCATCCCAACGCAAAATAGCCCCCTAGTCTTACAGTATTGTTTGAGCCTAAAAATGGTCATTTTTCTAAAAGGCGTACAAATCATCATTTTTTCTGAAAATGGTCCCAAAATCGAATCCACAGCATTTTTGAATCGAGATATATTTATGAGTATGCTATCAAAATATAGAATCAGAATCAGAGCGAATCGGGAATGAATGGAGCCTCCTAAATCACAGCTATATAAGTATGCACAAAAATGCATATTTATTTAATCGTAAAAATCAGAGAGAGTTTTCATCGCCAACTTTTAGTTGTTGATTTTGTAACAATTGGCTGCCGGTTGAAGATTTTAGCCAACACCGGAGCACCGGTAAAATCAAATGTATAATTCCGGTTTGTAAAAGTGTACTTTTATGCAAAATAAAATCATAATTTCCGGAGCAATAGTTATTTTTTATGGCTCTTTGTATAGTATGTTTATTGACTTTTTAATTTTAATATGTTATAATCAGATAAAGAGAGGTGAGGAATATGTTTGAAGTTTTAGGTAGATTTAATGAGATAGTTGTTAGCTCTAATACTCTACACATAGCTGATAGACTTAATAGAGTAGATGAGTGTACTAAAGGCTCAGATATAGTTGTAGATAGATTTATCGTAGATAAGGGTCATAGAAATGGTGCAGAGATATACGAAGTATACTCTGATTCAACGATTAAGATTTACAATTTGAATACACTAAAACTAATTACAATATTGTTTGCCAGACCTGCTCAAATAAAAAGATATTATGAAGCTTTTAATGAGAAAGCTCCTGAGTTATTAATTAAAGGAGCAAGATTAAACAGTCATTTAAAAAGAAATATGATGTAAATAGAGTGGAGAATAAGTAAGATGAGAAGAATTAAGAAGTGTAAGCTAGATATTTGCATACTAAACAATGCTGAGAGAACTGGAGTTACGCAGATAGGAACAGTAGAAGGAAATACTAATACAGTTTTTAGTATACTAAAGTTCCATTTAAAGCGTATGAGTGTTGAGTATACTGATAGGAAGTTTATATCAGAGTGGGCAACGGAAACTCTACATAACTTTAATAAGTATGGTACCTATATGGACAAGCTTGTAAAAGAAGTACACTTTGCTACAGGAGAGAAAACTACATTTATTATTTCTGTAGGATATAAAACAATGAAGCTGAGGGTTCCTAAGGACGCTATGAATGAACACGGCGAACTAATTTTAGAAAAGAGGTTTAAGTAATATGAGATATAATCTTGCAGATAAGAGAGTTAAACATTGTAAAATAACTGTCACTGGTTATAAGTCAAGCGTATTTAGTCTACAGTCTACATCAAAGGCGGATAATAAGGCTGCTTTTACAGGGACAAAGAATAAGGTTCTAAAGGACTAAAGGTATTCCTTAAGGAGCAGAATGTACCTAAGTCAACGCTTTCTAAGATAATGGATGCAGTAAATAACACATCTTATTGTTATAAGTATTCAAATAAAGATAGTGAATCAGTAGATATTAAGGCTTTTAATGAGCTTACTGGAATCTTTTATAATATTAGGATTGAGTATAATCTATCAAGATTGCTTAAGGTGGCTCCAAAGAATAAAGTAAACAGAAGAGGTGAGAACATCTTTGAAAAGAGATTGTGCCAGAGTTATGGGGCAAGCGTTCTTCTATCAAGGTATAAAGAAGCGAAGAATACAATAAGCTTTTATAAACTATCAAATGTTATTACCAAACCTGTAATGCAGGCGATAAATGATTCTATTAGGCTTCGCATTAAATCTCTAATGTTTGGTGGGGATAGATTTTCCCTCAGTGTGCGTACTGATGTAATCTTTAAGCTTACAGAGGATATTGAGATAAAGATTCGCCTGAAATCACCAAACAGATATTTTAATATTTTAGAAGATGAAGTAGAATTATGGTTTGATGTAGTAGAGGTTAGATGTAAAGATGTGTCTATCAAAGAACTTGAGGATATTACTGTAGAACCTACAGAAGAAGTAGTAGAAGAGGCAGAAAAGCACGCTAAAATCTTTGAAAAAGTATATAAAATCGCTAAAAGTATGCAATAAAATACATAAAAGGTACAAAATGTTCAAGAAAAAGTGTAAATGGATATTGTACGATGTTAAAACTGTTGTTCCTGAGAATCACGATACTACTAATAGTAAACTTTTAAAGGTATCTACAACTAACGGAATGTCAGAGTTGAAGTACTGTCCTCATTGTGGTAGACGAGTAGACTTATCAGATGTTTTTGCTAGAGTATCAAACTCAGTTAAGCTTATGTAGAAGATTTGTAAAATAAGAGGAGAGGATATGGCAGAACATAACTTTAGAAAGAGAATTAAATATTGTACTATTACAGTAAAAGTAGTTAATTCACAGGCAGGCAAAGTGTCAGATTTTGAAGATATAAAGGCCGAGACTATATTTAATGGAACCAAGAATGAGGTTATACATAAGCTAAAGCTTTATTTAAAGAGTATTGGCATAGTAGGCTCAGATTTATCTAATATAATGATAAAGGCAAATGCAAGTACAGATGTTTATAATAAAGATTTAGTCCCTTTTAAGCCTTATAGAGTTGATATAGTAACCTTTGATGAAAAGACTAATCTTGCTTATTTCATCACTGTAAAGTACTATGTAACTAAGATAAGAAAAGTTCCTTTTAAATGGAGTGTAAATCTAAAAGGTGAAAATATCTATAAAAAGAGATTATTACAAGGTATTAAAAATAGTCTAAACAAGAGATTAGAAATAGCAAATAAGGCGATAAAAGAGATTAAGCTAGAAGAAGCTGTCTACAAACCTTTTATTGAGCAAGTCTTTAAGAATGTAAATAACAATAAAGATGGAGCGATTCCTTTTAACCCACCTTACGAAACGGTTATAGTTGTTGCTCCGGATATTGAAGCACTTGTTAGATGGGAAGTTGTATATGATACAGATATAAGAATTAAACTTAAGGTTAAATCTATATTGTATAGAGGTAAGGAAATACGCATTGAGCCTCCTAATACAGAACTCTCTGAAAGTAATGTAGTTAGTGTAGAATACTTAGCTAAAGAGCTTACTGAGGTTTACAACTCTATCAAAGGTCAGACAGAAGATAATAAAAATACAAGCAGAGGGGTTAAGACAGAATGATTATTAAGAATAAACCATCTGTTGTGCAGAGAGTAGATGAGTATACTTTCGATTTGCTAGAAACAGATAAGGTTAAACCGTCTAATAAGCTGATTAAGTTCGGCACAGCCGGAATGAGAGGGAAGAACGCTCCCGGCATTAGTAATATTAACGCAGATACGATTTTAATGGCTACACAAGCTCTTATAGAGTATTATAAAGATAGCTCAAATAAGAAAGTTGTTGTAGGCTATGATAATAGATTATCTTCAAAGTATTACGCAATGTTAGTTGTAATAAAACTACAAGAAGCAGGCTTTGAACCTGTAATGTCAGAGAAAACTGTACCGACGCCTGTATTGTCGCTTGCTGTTGATAAGATGGAAACTCTAGCTGGAGTAATGATTACAGCAAGTCATAACAGTATGGAATATAATGGCTATAAGTTATTTTTAGAAGGTGGCTATCAAGCAACCTCAGAGGTTACTGATAAGATATATGAGATAATGCAGTCTGATATTGAGGTGGAGTATCCTAAGTCAGAACTGATTCTTGCAAATATTCAGAAAACTTTTAATGCTTTTGAATTATTCAAAGAGTTTATTACAGATAACTACCTAGAGGGTTATAGTGAGAATAAACTGAATATTTTATTTTCAGGTATGTGTGGAGTAGGGCAGCCTTATGTAGAGTACTTGCTCAATACACTATTCAAGAATGAGCATAAAGTAGACTCAGTTGGATACCATTCTCAGTCAGCTTTATTTGTAGAGAGTGTTAATCCTGAGGAAGATTCAGCTTGGTATCAAGTCGTTAATCAAGGTAAATCACAACATAAGGATTTGTTGATTGCGGTAGACCCGGATAGCGATAGAGTTGCTTTCTGTGTAAGGTTAGGCAAGAGATATAGAAGACTTAGTGGGCAAGAGATAAGCATACTATTGACAGCTTACTTGATGGAAACAAAAGATGTTAAGCCTACTGATTTGATAGTCAAGACAAATGTAACAACAGATTTCATTAAAGAGCTGTGGGTAGGCATAGTTGAAGATGTTCCTGTAGGTTTCAAGAACATTGCTCAGAAGATAGGAGATAACTTTGTAGCTGGCTTTGAGGAAAGTTGTAGCTTCAATATGGATAACAAGATACACGATAAGGACCCATTCTCAACGATAATCTGTATGGTTAAGCTAGCAAACTTAGTTAAAGATAAGTATAATCAAACATTGTGTGATTATCTAGAGAGTATTTACGATGAGCATTGTGTAGACTTACATTTTGAAACTTTGAGTTATACTGGAGATAATCGAAATAGTGAGATAATTGAGAAGATTAACTCTTTTATAGACGATGATATTTACACTGTACACGATGTAACTGATGGATGTGTAGTTTACAAAGGTTCAAACAAACTAGTAAAAACAACTATCAGAGAGTCAGGAACAGAACCTAAGACTAAACTATACATAGAGGTAACTAAAAGTAGGTAAAATATACTTATAGGAGTTTACTATGATTAAAAAAGGTAAAGATAAAGACATTAAAAAGAGGTTACTAAGAGGGAATCTATTACCTGTAGGATGTAGAAAAAGAATAGACACAGAAGCTGTTATAAAAGATTATGAAGATTTGTGCAATACATATAAGTTTTTCATAACAGTTAGAAAGACATACCAGTTCCTTGGAGCAGGAGTAACAAAGAGAGAAGCTATAGAGGCTTCTAGTGATGGCTTAGGAAGATTTACTATAAGACATTTAACTTATCCGAATATGAGTAAATTAATACCCGAATCTAAAGACTATAATAGATACTCAAGAGAGGTAACAATCATAGAGGGAGGCTATCCAGCAACAGCTAGGTTGTTTAGTATTCAAACTACAAGAGATTTAAAACCGGGTTTCTATAAATATACTGTAAATGAGATTGATAGTCTATTAGATTCTGATAGATTCACAGATGGATTAAGAGGGATGCTCCTAGGTATGGCAAGGTCAAAAAACGCTTGCGACTTAGAAGCAGAAAATACTAAGCTACAAAAGATGGTAGACAGATTGTATAAAGAGTCTAACTGGCACTCAAAAGGATATATAGACAGACATAGAGCAAGTCTAAGAGTAGACTTAAAACAGATAGCTAAAAACGGAATTAATGATATTGAGAGTGAATATCCAAAACTTATATCTACAAAGAGAGATGGATATACAGTCAAGATTCTTAAATATTAGGAACTCATTTATTTAAACACACTAACAGTAAAGTCTATATTTATAAGTTCACTTACAGCAAAACATTGTAAGTATATATAATAATTTCAAAATCAAAAATACAAGGACAAAAGAGAGTGAACTGTTTTATCGAAAATACGGCTGGAACCTAAATGGCTCCAGCTTTATTCATATACAAAAGGAGCAACTATGGAAAAGCAAAGAGCGAAATACAAACCCTATTCAAAGGGAGCATATAATGGAGTATGCTCCGTTAGATTGAGTACTGAAAAGATGGGCGACTATATAAAGAGATTAGAGAAGCTATATAGTATGACTAACGATGAAGTATTAAAAGAAGATATATTAATACTAAAGGACGCAGTAGAAAATCTATATTATGGGTTTAAAAGAGAATGGTAAATAAGATTGACAAAACCTCGCATTTATGCTAAAATTGTACTAGCAGAGAATGTGAGGTATTTTTATGAGAAAGCTAAAACTAATAAATGGTGACTTAGTTGAGAGCGTAGGTTTAGCGAAAAATAAGCTTAAAGAAGATTCTTTTTACTCTGTACTAAGAGGAACTGTAAAATGTGAATACAAAGGCAACCCTGATGAAATAACTGAGGGAATATATGAGGTTGCTCCTTCGTATATTAAGTATGTATCAGCAACAAAGAAGATACTCCAGAATACTTTTAATAATTGTTCTAGTGGGGAATTATATGAGTATTGGGTTCCTAGAATGAAGTGGCAGATAAGTTTTAATAAGAATATATATGTGGAAATGATAAACGGTACAGCTCCTTTTCCTTATATGACTAATTTATGGAACAATGGTAAGGTTTGCGTTGGTTCTGTATTAAACAATATTAGACTATCAAAAGATACAGATTACTTAATCAATGCAGGTAGGATTGTCAATTTGATTTTATCAGGAGCAGGTAACTCTGATTTATCGTTTACTGGAGTTGCTGGTGGCATTGACATTAAAGATACTGAGAGTGTACATAAGTTTTTCAAGAGATTATCTTTAATACACTCAAATGTAATACACAATAGTGAAGAAGCAGATATTTGGTGGGGAGTTTTTATAGAGGCTATCAAGAATGGAGATTATAAGTCGATAGAAGATTTCTTTAACGAGTTGACTAATGATAAGATTTCAGATGAAGCGTTATCAAGTATATATTCCTTGAATTAAGAGGTTGAGTAGTGAGTGTAGAGAAAATGAGAGATGAAAGAGTATTTGATAGGCTAGGCTTAGTGCTTGAGAGTAAGTCTACATACAATACAGATGAAGAGTTGACTAACCCTGTGATTTATGGAGAAATAAGAGATATTAATCCGATGAGTCTTAAAGAACAATATTACTTTTACACTCTTGAATTGAGTGAGAGTACTAAAGATTCAGATTATTTGAATAATGATACTATTTTCATTACAAAGAGCTTTCCTAATATAGATAAGATTTTAAGTAACCTACCTAATAATGATAGAAAAACTTATAATGTAGGACTATTTGAGTGTTATAGATTTATTCTATCAGACTTTGGGATTGCCCCTTGTAGAAAAGACATTACATCTTTTGTAACAGCTAAAAAGGTAACTGAGCTATATCCTAATCTAGATAAAATCTACAGAGTAAATAAGATAACTAATCCTACAGGCAACTTGTTTGAATCACTTAAAAATCTAGGCATATTTATTCGTCCTGATTTTAGAGATAAGAGATTAAGCAAAGCAGAAGTGAGCTTAGTTGAGCCATCTCTTATACCTACTACAATTAATCATTTCTTAGATTTAATGGAAGATGTGCAAGAGTTGTGGGAAAGCCTGATTTGTCAGAGGCCGAAAGATAAGTCTTATCTTGCCTCTATGGAATACTCTATCTATAAAGGATTCTTTCTATCTTCAAGTGATAGATTTTCAGATAACTATAAGTACATCAAAGAGTGTAAGTCGTTTGATACCAGTTTAGTATCAATGTTACTTAATTGCATAAGTAATACGCTATTTTTAGACTATAAATCATTACTAGATTTTCTTTGTCGTAAGGAGATATATTACAGTAAGAATATAGTAAGGGATTATCTCTTAGAAGTATTCTCTGAGGACAGAGTATTCGATTCAAGGAGAGAACTAGTCAAAGAGCTAATAAAGAAGATAGAGAACGAAGCTGAACAGACATTAAAACAGATATAGCTCTGGAACGCTTGGATTTAACCGGTGAGCGATTTTTATCCCAAAACGATAAATATATCGACTAATGTTAGAATACAACTATTTGAAGATTACTTAGTATTCTTTGGATTAGCTAGAGCTTTTATAGGTGCGCCGGGTTCTATAGATTTTACTAGAACATTGCATCTTGGCTTAGGAGATACCTATTCAGAATCTATTATAAAGCTTAATGATTTTATTAACTCAGATAAGTTAAGGTCAATCGCTGAGAATATAGCACTAGTATTAATACTAGGTGCATACATAAAGCAAAAAGATTTGTATTTAGGTGCAGTTAAAAAAGAACTCCTGACGGTAATAAATAGTACCCCAATGTTTGAAGGTTTAAGTGTAAGAGAATCTGAGATTAATGAGTTTTTTGATGAAGTAAGCAAAGGATTTTATGAGGAGTAAACTATGAAAGTAACTAAAGATTTGAGTTCAGATAGATTTAATACAGGGACTACTAGGATGGCTCCGCTTTTTAGGTCAGCTCAAATGGTACTAAGAGGAACTTTTGTGTATGGTGCATTAATCAACGATGGCACGCCTATAGGAGTTTATGCAACATCTTTGAGACCTTATGATTTAAAATCTCAGAAAAACATTATAGATACTGATAGTGATTTGCTATACTTAGATAAGACTTTAGAATCTATGGATAGCATACTTAAAACTGTAAGTAAGGGGGATAAAAGGTTTGAACAAACTCAGATGATTGGCGACAAAGAATGTTATGTTTTCAAGCCTGAAGGTTTTAATGTAACAGTTGGTGAGCAGTTGGCTGATTTAGTTAATTTGTATACAACTGATGAAATACTAGAAACACTTAATGAGTGCTATCCAGAGCAAGGATTGATAAAGAACGCTTTTAGACTTGATATACACTTTAGTGGAGATTGGGTTATAGAATCTTTGAGTAACTCTTATTATAGATACATAGATTGTAAAGTACTCTCAGAAGCAGGGTTCTTCTTAGAGGGTGTAGAGGATTCTATATATAATTATAGAGTACAAAGGTCAAGCTCTCTTGATAGGTATCTAGATAGTTCTTTAGGTAGAGATGAAGCTGTATTACAGTATAGAGGTGAAAAAGGCTTAACAGATGTTTTGTTTGGTAAATATTCTCATAAGAAGTCTTTTGAGGTGGCTGATGCTATCTTCAATATTTTCAAATGTACAGGTATTATGACATTTAATAGTTTGCCAGCACATAGCAAGCGGTTTAAGGAGAGATTTGAATCTAAAAAGCTAGTATTGAGTGAGATAGTTCCTTATATTTCAGCTTTAAGACTTTATAGAGATAAAGAGGCTTTTATAAATCATTGTTTTGGAATCGTAGAGCGTGTTTATGCTACTCGATGTGAAAGTGATTCAGCAACTATTGAACTTATGAGAGATGTTATTACTACTATGATAGAAAATAATAATTATTTGTCTAAGGGAGGTTGCCAAGTTGTCATAAAAGAAATGTATGGAGAAGGAATACAACCTCTTGAGTTGGCAAATCTGATACCTGTTCCATCAGAATAATTATAAAATATGTGTTGACAATCTTATATTTTTCTGATATTATAGAAATATAAAGAGAGGGATGAACAATATGAGTAAGATTGAAAAGGTACAGAAAAGAATAAAAATTATAACAGGTGTCGCTATGTTGATGTTGTTAGTAGGAATACTAGCTTTGTTATCAACAGCTACTGAGCTAACTTATATGGGTATATCAGGAGTTAGATTCTTATTGATATTTGTAATGGGTATCGCCCTTACATATGGCGGAGTTCGTATAATATCTTCTTTAGATGAAATAATTGAGGAAAAAGATTTTCTAAAACAGTTGTATAAGTAATCTAAAAAAGGTATAATATAAAATGAGAGTGCTTAATTGAGTACTCTATAATGACGCGGGGTAGAGCAGAGGTAGTTCGCAGGACTCATTATCCTGAAGTCGTGGGTTCGAGTCCCACCCCCGCAACCAATCCACTCAAAACCTTTTCATATTTTTACTAAAATGGAGATTGCTTATACAGGTAATCTCCATTTTTATGTTGACAGACAATATAAAAAGAGTATAATATAAGTATATTACATAAAAGGAAGGACATAGATTTGCTAAATATTAAAAAGTATATATATGACAGACAGAATAAGAAGTATGTAAGTAAGCTAAAGAAGAATGTTAAAAACATTAGAAACTACATAACCGAATATGAGAGATTGTCAGATGAAATGCTAGTTCATTGCTTCTATGAAGTAGTGAAAGAAGTAAACAAAGAAATGAGAATGGAAAAGTGTTTTGCAATAGGCACAATAGCTATTGAGCGAATCAAGGGCTTAAAGTTATATGATGTACAGTTGCAGGGTGCTATCACATTGTATGAAGGCAAGATAGCAGAAATGAAAACAGGTGAAGGTAAGACAATCACAAGTGTACTACCAGCACTTTTACGCTCTATGACAGGACAGGTACATATTTGTACTGTTAATAAGTATCTTGCTCAGAGAGATAAAGAAGCAATGGAGCCTATATACAATTTCTTTGGAAGAAGCGTTGCACTTAATCTACAAGAAGATACAAGAGGACTAAAGAAAGAACACTATAAAGCAGACATTGTGTATAGTACAGGTTCCACTTTAGGTTTCGACTACCTTTATGATAATATGGTACAAAAGTATGAAGATAAGTGTTGCTCAGATAAGGATAGATATTTCGCTCTTATTGATGAAGTTGACTTAATCCTTATTGATGAAGCGAGGACTCCTCTTATCATAGGTGCGCCATTCAAGGTAGACAATGAGAAAATCAAGTTTGTTGATACAGTAGTTAAGAGTATAACTCTAGATGATTACAAAGTAGATAGAGAACATCAAGCAGTATTCTTAACAGAGAGTGGTGAGAATGTACTAGCAGAGAGATTAGGAGTAGATAGCTTATTCACTGAGGAGAATATTAATTTGCTCCACTTAGTACATCAGTCATTGATGGCTAACTATTACTACCGTAAGGATATTGATTACACTATAATTAATCACAAGGGTGAGAATAGAGTTGTAATTATAGATACATATACAGGTAGAATACAGCCTGACAGGAGATTCAGTAACGGTCTACATCAAGCACTAGAGGCTAAGCACTCTGATGAGTGTGAGATAAAAGACGAAACTAAGACAACAGCAACAATCACTCTACAGAACTTTTTCAGATTGTATGACAATCTATCTGGAATGAGTGGTACAGCCCACGAAGAAAGGGAAGAGTTTGCTCAAGTGTACAATCTACAGGTTGTTGAGATTGAAACTAACAAGCCTTCTCAGAGAGAGGATAAGACGCCTTCTATGGAGATTACTAAGAATGAAAAGTGGCAGAGTATTCTCAATAAGGTTAAGGAGTATCATAACTTAGGATATCCAATCCTTATAGGCACAGCTTCCGTAGAAGATTCAGAAGCTTTTTCAAGAATCCTTATAGCTAATAAGCTAGAGCATACTGTTTTAAATGCAAAGCAGGATAAGAGTGAAGCAGAGGTTATCTCCAAAGCAGGAAGAAAGAACGCTATCACGATTGCTACAAATATGGCAGGTAGAGGTACAGACATTCTAACAGAGAGTGAGGACCACCCACTTGTAGTTATCGTTACAGAGTTGAACGAATCTTCAAGAATAGATAATCAGCTAAAGGGTAGAACATCAAGACAGGGTGCAAAAGGTATCACAGAAACTATCTTGTCAGCAGAGGATAGCATATTTGATAGAAGCACACTATCAGATAAGCTAAAGAAGATTAGACAAGGTACGGATGCTTCAAGTAAGCTAATACACATCTTGACTACAACAGTACAGACTGAACTTGAGGGTGCTAACACTGAATCAAGAAAGCAGGCTCTAAAGTACGACGACATCATCAGAGAGCAGAGAACACTGTTCTATAAGTCAAGAGATAAAGTATTACTAACTGATGATGTAGACGACTTAGAGAGTATACTAAGAACAGTAAAGCTAGATGAAGATAGACTATTAGAGCTTAGAGATAGAGGACTATTTAAAGAAGCAGAGTTGCTCCAGCACTTTATCTTGTACTCTATGGATAAAGCTTGGGTTGACCACATAGATAGGCTTGATTCACTAAAGAACGCAATAGGTTGGAGAGGTCAATCAGGACATAACCCATTCATCATCTATCAGAATGAGGCTCAGAAACTTTATGATGAGCTACCTAACAAAATCAAGAACACTATGATAGCTACATTAGATGAAATGATTAAGTCAGAGATTAGACTAGCTAATGCTTATGACGGCGATAAGAAGAAGGAGTTAAAATAATGGAGTGGATAAAAACAAAAGAGGTTAGACAGCGAGTATTTTATACTATCTTGATAATCGCAGTATTTCAGGTAGGTACATTTATTCCTCTACCTTATATAGAACATACAAATAGTTCTCAGAATACTCTGAATGGACTATTAAATCTTACAACAGGTGGAGCATTATCAAGGTTCGGTTTGCTAATGCTAGGAATCAGTCCTTATATTACAGCTTCTATCTTAGTACAGATTTTACAGAAAACTATTCCTAGTTGGAAAAGAAAAGCACAGCAGGCAGAAGGTCGTTCACAGATAGGTCAGTATCAAAGACTTATAACAATGCTATTTGCTTTTGCACAGTCATTCGGACTATTGTTCAATCAGTATATGGCAACTCAGCTAGGAGTTATTCTACCTAATCAGACATCTGAGAAGTTAATAGTAATATTCCTACTAATAGTTGGCTCAGTATTCACATCTTACTTAGGTGAGAGAATTGATGAAAACGGCGTAGGGCAGGGAGCTTCTGTATTGATTGCTTTTGGTATACTATCAACGATTCCAGCACAGGTATTTAAGATTTACAAGCTATATCCTATATATAAGACAATGAATCAACTAAACGGCTACTGGAAACAGGTTGGGATAATTACAGGTATATTCCTAGTAATGCTTATACTATCTATCTTAGCTAATAAGAAAGAGTATAAGTTCCCTATCCAATCAATGACGAATAAGTATAGAGTAAAAGCACACTTTTTCCCAATCAAGCTACTTGCAAGCTCTGTTATGCCAGTTATCTTTGCAACAGCTATGCTAACACTATTCTCAACTATCAGCACTGTATTTAACTACAACTGGAATTGGGTTAGCTATACAACAAAGCAAGGCTTCGCAGTATATGTGATTCTAATATTCCTATTCTCATTCATTTATAACTTTATTCAGATAGATGGAGAAGAAATACAGGAACATTTCAATCAGTCAGGAGTATACTTTATAGGACACAAGGGTACAGAAGTATCAAGTTTTCTAGGGAAACAGCTTTATAAGGTTACTTGGAAAGGTGCTCCTCTATTGACACTTATTGCAACTATTGCCATAGGAATTGAGTTGGTTGCTCCACAGCAGTTCGGTTTATCACTAACAGGAGTATCATTACTCATTGTTGTAGGTGTAGTTCAAGAACTAATACATCAGATAAAGGGATTGACTAGTAAGCATAACTATAAGGAGGTTTTCTAAATGAATATACTACTAATAATACTAGGGTTGCTATTGCTACTATTTATCTTTTGGCAGGCACCAAGACAGGAAAGCCTTGCGACAGCTTTTAGTACTACACATAAGACAAAAGCAGAAAGATGGCTAACAAAGATTACATTCGGACTCTTTATCGTTATCTGTATAGCTTTGCTAGTAATTAAATATTTATAGAACTAAGGGAGCCTACTTATAAGGTTCCTTTTTATTATCTAAAATAAGCCTTGCTATGATATTTATCCATAGATATAGCTGGAACGCTTGGATTTAACCGGCGAGCGATTTTTATACAAAAGTCGATATATTTATCATTTAAAAATAAAAGTCGCTTAGAAACGAATCCGGAGCCTCCTAGAGCTATATAGTAAAAATAAAGGAGATTTTAACATTGAAAGACAGGATACTAGATATATTAGCGGAACTATGTGCCGATGATATAGTAAAAGAAGATTTGGACATAGATTTAAGAGAAGAAGGCTTAATAGACAGCTTAGACTACATCGAACTATTAGCACAGATTGAGGAAGAGTTTGGATTAGTGCTATCTCCCTCTGAGCTAACTAGAGAAGAAATGGCTACTCCAAGAATGATTTTAAAGACAATTACAGATAGATATGGGGAAATATAAAAAGGAAGATGTTATTATGAACGCTATATGGAGAGATAGAAGGCATTGGTTATGGTGGCCTATATCATTCACAAAATATAAACTATCAGAGAAAAAACTATATATAGAAGAAGGTTTGTTGTCAACAGAATATGAAGAAGTCTTACTATATAGAATATTAGATTGTAAATGTTCTGTAAGTATACTCCAAAGAGTTTTCGGCACAGGAACTGTAACATTGTATACGATAGACGCAACGACACCTGAAGTAAAATTAAAGAATATTAAGGACCCTCTACAGGTAAAAGAGTTAATTAGCGATTTATCTGTTAGAGATAGGCGAGAGAGTGGGTTAATGGAGTTTGCTTGATGAAGATAATAGATAGATTAAAATCAGATAAAGGATTAATGGGTAAAACTCACGCCTTATCAGCATTAGCAGTATTCTTAATGCTAACAGCTTTTTTCACTAACTTTGTTTTTGATAGAATACTACAAACAAATAACTTGCTAATATACTTTTCAGGAATGCTTGTATGTATAGGTATAGCTATGTGGCCCGATTTCGATAATACAAAGTCAACAGCTATAAGTACTTTCGGAGTAATAGGTACAGCAATCTCTAAAGGAATGAGAGCGATTGCAGTGTTTATTTATTCTTTAGTACACTCTAGACACGACGACCCAACTCCTAATCCACATAGAAGCTTTTGGCATACTCTTGCCTCAGCTTTCTTACTAGGGATACTAATCTTGATAACTACATCTTTACCTTTTGTTGTAACGATTCCTGTTATAGATAAACCTGTAAAGATTGGATTCATATTTGCAGTATTGTGGGTATATGCTTCATTCAAGTTAGCACTAGCTGGACTACTAGGTGATTATCTAAAGAAGAATAAGAGCTTTGTTTATAGTGTATTTACTGAGATAGTAGTTTTGTTATTCTCAATAAGTGTGCTATTGTTAGCGCCGGGAGACTTAGACTATAAATGGTTAGCATATTCAGCCATTTTAGGTTACTCAATACATATACTAGGAGATACAATGACTAAAGCGGGGACTCCATTGTTTTGGCCTATAAAACATAACGGTAAAAGATGGTATGATTATCGTATATTCGGGTTCAAAGCTGGAGGCTCAGTTGAGAAGATAATAGTTATTCCTAGCTTAGTTATAATAAGTGTATTAAGTGTATTAAAGATTTTTTATACATACATAGGAGGATAGAATGGGTTCAATATTTAAGCATATAAAGGCTCTGATTTCATTTATTGTTATCGCCGCTATATTTTTAGCTATATTATGGCAGTTTAACTTTGATTTCTTTGCAGCCGTTAGTTGGTTCGTCAACTTTGTAATAGATATGATTTTAAAGTTAGCTAACTTAATAGCTAATATGCCTTTCTTTAGAGGTATATTTCAGAGATAGTGAATGAATTGGCATTATAATAAAAAGACTGGGACATTTGGTGAGTGCCACGCTCAGCCGGGCAATTGTCCTGTAGGAGATTGCGAACATCACTTTACATCTAAGATAGATATGAACTACTATATGGACGGTCTAAACTCAAAAACAACACTATATGATAATCCTGAGAAGTATAATACAGCCTACTTAGTTGGGGCAAAAGATAACTTGTTAGCTAAGATTGAAGGCGAAGGATATTCTGTAAGACACACCGCTAAAGGTGGTATAACATCATCAAGAGAAGAAGAAACACAGTTTTTCTCTAAACTATTAGAGAAAGAAGAACTTTCTGAAATAGAGAAAAAAGAGATTGCTAAGGTTTACTTTGATTCTATAGGAGAGTACTCAATAGATGAGGTGAGATTTCCTATATATAGATTAGCTAATATTTATCCTAAGGGTGAGATGGTTCCTCAGAATGTTCAGAATATTATCAATAAAAATGTGGATAAGATGAATGTTATAAACAAAGACATCAGACTATATAACGGAATAGAGAGATACTTAAGAAGCACTAGAGAGAGTGAAGAAGATGAGTATGTTCTATTTTGATTAGGTAGACAATAATGTTTACCTTTTATTGCGTGTATAAATAACTAAAAATATTGATATATTAACTAAAAGCATAGGTAGATTTCATTAAGGAAAAGTATAATGGCGGGTATTCATTTTAACATAAAAACAGGTAAAAGAGGAAGATGTACAGCACAGCCGGGTAAATGTCCAGTATGTGATGAGCAACATCATTTTGCCACAGAGGAAGATGTAAATAAATACGAAGATGGGCTAAGGTGCCCAATAAAACCTACACTAGAATCAGTACAGAATGAGGATATAAATATAATCATAGGCTCATTAGATAACTATCAGTTAGCATTTGATAAAGCAGAAGAAAAGAAAGAGCAGATTGCAAGCTATGAAAAGGATATAAAGGACACATATTATCAATATATGAATGGAATAGATAATCTAGTGGACTCATACGATAGTGAACAGACAAAAGCAATAATGAGTAAATACTCAAGACAGTCGGTGGTTCCTTTCAAGAGTACTGGCTATGAAGTGGATAAAGATGTTGATAGTGAAGCTTCATACATTTTTAGTTTTTCAAAAGCTTTATCTAAAGATAATAAACTAGAGTTGTATAAGCACTTAACTAAAGCTAATGAAGATGGCGACAGATACGCTTATTTAGTTAGAGATGAAGATTTGAAACAGAGTGAAGAATACTTTAGATTAAGAGGCCTTGATGATAAAGATATAAAAGAGTTGAACATAAGACTTGACAAAGTACGAGAATCAAGAGAGAATATAGAAAAGTGTAATAGTGAACTAGTTGCAGTAGGTAAACAATGCTCAGGAATCTATAAGTACTTTAATAATAGAGGTTCAGATAAGACTTTATTAGATGGGGTCCCTGCTGAGAAAAAATTAAAGATTATTAAGTCTATTGATGAGTATAATAGCATACTAGCTAAAGCAGGTGAAAAATATAGTCGCTATGATGATTTTAAACAAGATGTGCCTGCTCCTGAAGGCTGGGATGAAAACTATGACGATGAGTGGCGCAAAGCTAGTGAAAATCTACACAATATGAAAGAAGCTATTAGACTATCAGGAATAAAAATAGGAGGTAAATAATGCCAAAATATCATTACAACCCTATGACAGGAGAAAGTGGAATATGTAGAGCAAAACATAAGTGCCCTATATGTGATGAGCAACATCATTTTGCTACAAAGGAAGAGTTGAATCAATATGAAGATGGACTCAATAATCCTGTTCCCTGTTATAGTGATAACTTTCTACTGGCAGACGATGCAACAACATTAGGCACAGTTGATTATTATATAAACAGAGTTAGGGAGATGGAAGAAATAATAGCAGACAGAGAAGGCTTTGAAAAAGAGAACTCTGAAATGCTTAAAGAGTATAAGGATATGATGAATACTTATTACTTTGGCCCTAATGGTACAGATAAAGAGTATGCTGATAAAATTGACAAGTTATGTGAAGAAGCAGACTTTAATATGGATGGCATAAAAGTAAATGCAGAAAGCATAAATGAGTTGCCAGACCCATCAAAGCGAATCTCATTTGTTCTAGACAGCCTTGTAGACGATAAAAGACTAAAGGGAGCATTAGCTAGGTCACTAGAGGAAAGAAACTATAATGGACTGAGAAGAACTTATGTTCCTACAGGTGAGGTTAAAGATGAAATAACAGAAAAGGATATTGCTTGGATAAAAGACTTGCCTTATGATAGGAAAGAGTTAGTAAGTGCAATTAATAGTAGGCTAGCTATACAAAAGTCAGATGTAGATACTATTAGAGAGATTAATAGTCTAATCTTTGAGAGGAGAGAATCTAATAAAGAGTTTGGTGAGTATATAAACAATCCAGAGCCTGATTTGTCAGACGAAGCCTTAGAGAGAGTATTTAAAAAAGATAAAGAATCTTTAACTACTGAGATAGCTGTAAAGAATACTTATAAAGACTTTGTTAGCAATCTTGATAAGAAATATCCTAAGCATAATCTTAGAGATTATAGCGACTACATTGAGGTTGCTAGAGAAAACAGGGATACAGCTATTGCAATGAGTGAGCTAAAGAAAAGATACCATAGAAATGGACTACCTAAGAATCTATCCAGTGTACAGTCAATAGATTCTGATACAAAAGTGTATAGCAAAATGACTTGTGATGATAAAGGCAGAATCAATAACGCTTATTTATTAAAAGGCGATGGTTCTGTATCTAAGATAGTCGCTTTTAATGATACTGAAAAAGGTTCAGACAATATAGTCTTAGATAATGGGGAATCTCTAACAATAAAACAAAATTGGTATAGAGATAGTGCAAGAGGCTTCACAAAAGAACTAAAGATTGACACTGAGGCATATAAAGTAGCAGTAGGTGAGCCAATTGGAGATAACTTATACAAAGGTTATAACAAGATAGATGTAAATATTATAGATAGCACAGACTAATAAGAGGTATAAATGAAAGCACATCATTTTGATAAAGAAACAGGCAAGTGGGGAGTGTGTAATGCTCAGCCGGGCAATTGTCCAAAGAGTCCGGCTAATAGACATTTCAATTCTTATGGACAGATGAATCAATACTCAGATGGGTACTTTAATCCTAGTATTGCTAATAAAGAGCTTTTAAAAGAGGAATCTACTGAGTTATTATACGGCCGTGCAGATGGTTTAACAGATGAAATAGCTGAACTAAAAACTCAGTTAGCTGATAAGTATACAGATGAATCAAGCTTTATTAATGAGTTATCAGAGAGTACTAGAAAGAGAATTAATGAGAACGCAGAAACATACGCTAAAAATACTATTGCAGGAATGAATCAGTTTTTAGAAGATGAGGGAATCATTCCTGCTTATTTGACAAATAAAGATGGCGACCTTTACTATGATAGAGAATCTCTAGATTCTTATATCTGTAGAGGAATGAACGCAGTGGACAATAATGGCAATGTAATTGATGAGCAACTTAAAGAAGCTATTGACAGCTTAAAAGTAACAGATGATAGTAATAAATCGTATCCTAAAATATACAAAACTGATGTAGTAAGCGTGTGCGAAGCTTTTTATAGTGATAAGTACTTAAAAGATAGGTCGGACAATGAAAGACAAATGTTAGCAGGGACTTTTAGAAGTACACTTGATGAAGTTGAAATGTCAAGGATAAACATAGAGAATCATAACGAAGAAATGCACAGAGTTAATAGCCTAGTACAAGATGTGAAGTCTATTGGTGAAGAGATTAATAGTGGTGACTTTGATGTTAATTCTACTAAAGCTGATAGAATCAAAAATGAAAATGTATTTAGATTAAATCAGACGCTCCTTCTTGCAGAAAACTACAATAAGGCAATACAAGAGCGTGGCCCTAAATATATTGAAGCACAGAAGATTATATATGATTTAGAAGCTAAAGAAAGACAGTTAAAGATTGTTGAGAAAGAGATACAGTCAAGAGAGAATCTGAATAGAGAGGAATAGTAATGGCAAAATATCATTTCAATCCTAAGACAGGTGAAAGAGTAATCTGTAAGGCTAAGCCAGGCAACTGTCCTGTATGTGATGAGCAACATCACTTTGATACAGAAGAAGGAGTTAATCAATATGAGGATGGTTTAAACTCAAACGGTATTATAATCTTTAGCGAGATTGATAAGTACTCTACAGAATATCTAATTGGGGTTCTTGATAAATATAAAAAGGATTTACAGTTTTCTCAAAGGGTGTATAAAGATTTTGCTCCTGAAGTAGATAAAATCCAAAAAGACTTAGCTAGAACAAGAATGAAAATGCACAATGCTATATCTGAGGCTAGAGAAGAAGTCGCTGATTATATGTACGATAAAGCAGGCGAAACTGGAGTAAGAGATAGGCTAACTATACTTGATAATGGTGCTTTTTATTATGGCGTTAAAGAAGCAGATAAAGACTTACTAAAAGAGAAAATTATTAAAGATTCTAATTTATCTGATAAGCAGAAAAAGATTTGTTAAAGCTTGTTAAACAGAAACCTGACTATAAGTTTAAAGATGAATATTCATACAACAAGATTTATAAGAACAAGATAACAAAAGACGAATTAGAATCAATAGGAATCAAAGACGATAATGTATTAAAGGCTGTAAATAGTAAACTTGTTAGATATGAGCGTGTAAGAAAAGATTTAAGCCAGATTAGTAAGGATATTGATGAATATGATGACCAAATGAATACTATAATTAAAGATTATGTAACTCCATTTAGTTGTGATTCAAGAACGATAATTGATTCTCCTTACTTAAAGTTAAATAGCACTCTCTCAGCCATAGGCATAAGGTATAAAGAAGACTTAAATATGGTAGACCCTAAATATAAGTCAGTTGCAAGAAAAATGAAACAAACAGAACGCTTAGAGAGGGATATAGAAAGACTAGAGGTTGAGCTTGATAATAGGAGTCAATAGCATACTAAAATAATATATTACAGATATAGGGAGTGATTGATTTCACTCCTTTCCTTTTTAACGGTAAAATAGCTATATAACTATGTTTAATAGAGGTTTAGTATATGAATAATGAATTAGGTAAATACAAAAAGTCAATAAACTATAACGGAATTGACTTGACATCTTCTTTTGTACGCTCAGTTGTTGAGTTGATATATAAGAATAAACATCGACCAAATGGACACAGGCTTACTTTAGATATAAGTGTTCCTGTATCTGTAAATATTGAACAAGTTTTAAAAGAACTACGGTATATCTACAATAAAGATATTTCAATAGTCAATAAAGGTGGGGGCTTAAGAATAATTGCTTTAAAGTTATCAGTAATAGAAGCGATAGAGCGTATTATAAACAGTAAAGATGAGATTGTTTATATCCCTAAGGATTGTCTTAGCTTCCTTAAGTATGAGCTAGAATGTTTAGACACTGATTTAAAAGGAGATTTATATATTTATTTCGGTGAGATTAGATGTTTAGATAGAGAATTAGACGGAGCAATTAATATAAAAAGTATCATTTCAGATACAGAGAATATTTTAGGATAAAGGAGATTGATAAGTGGCTAATAAAGTAAATGAAAAGACAATAGCTATAAGTCCAAGGCAGTCTTTAGTAAAGAGAATGAATGTTTACTTTGGACCTGAAACAGGTGATGAAAATCACCCTTTTTCAAGTCAGAAGTCAGTATTAGTAAGAGAAATACCAGATAACTCAGTAGACATTTTAAGAAAAGTAGGAAAAGGTGGTACTGTAAAAGTAACATTCTTTGAAGATAAATCAGTAGAAGTATACGACAGTGGTAGTGGTATCCCAGTAGAGTTAAGTCATACGCACGAGGGGACTCCTGCAAGTTCACTATACTTATCTTTAGGTGTACTTAACGCAGGAACTAACTATGAGAACGCTCAAGATGTAGCAGGTACTAACGGTGTAGGTGGCTCAGGTGCTCAGATGTTATCTGAGTATATGAAAGTTGAAGTATACAGAGATAAGCAGATTTATAGACTTGACTTTAAAGAGGGTAAACCCGGCATATTTGATGAGAACGATAAGTTTAAGCCTACTAAAGATTTGACTTATCTAAAGATTGAAAAAGATAAAAGACCTAAAGAGGAAAAGAAGATTTTCCCTACAGGAACAAAGATAAGATTCAAGATTGATGATAAGCTGTTCCGTTCAGAGTATAGCTATGAAATAGATTATCTATTAGACATAATGAAAGGAACTAGCTTCTTAGATGGCTCAATCAAGTTTGATATAACAGATTATCAACATAAGACAGAAAATGGTGAGCCTGCTAGATACTTTTTCAATTATGGAGGAGGACTAGAACATATAGTAGACTTGCAAGCTACAAATAAGTTAATCCCTATTTCAACGATAACTAACTCAGCACATTATAAAGATAAGTCAGTTGATGTATCTAATGGTAAAGCAGTGGTAGTTAAGATTGATAAAGAGATTAAGGTAGAGGCGACATTCACATACGAGAACGATTACGAATACAAAGTAGAATCTTTTGTGAATACTCTGAAAACTAGAAATAATGGTATACACGAATCAGCATTTACAGATTCATTGACTAAAGTATTTAACAATAAGCTCCAATCAATGAGAGGCTATCTATCTAAGAATGAGAAGAATCTTCCTATAGTGCAAGATTACTTAGAAGGACTTTGTTTAGCTGTATCTGTAAGAGTGCCTGAGCCTGAGTTCACATCGCAGACTAAAGAAGCTCTAGGTGGTAAAGAAACACTAAAGGTTCTTAAAAAGATGTACACTGAATCTTTAGAGGAATGGGTAAACGCTAGAAAGAATCAAGAGGCTGTTAAGGTTATTGCAGATAAGGTGATGGCAGCCTACTCTATAAGAATAAAGAGAACCGCAGAGGTTGAGGTTAAAAGACAGAAGAATAAGTTAGAGCGAGTAACAAGAATGCCGTCTAAGTTAGTAGACTGTGAGTTTACTCATACTGAATATTCAGAACTCTTTATAGTAGAGGGAGATTCAGCGAAAACTCCTCTAAAGGCAGCCCGTAATTCACAGTATCAAGCATTGCTCCCTCTAAGAGGAAAGTTCCTAAATGTAATGAAAGCGTCTACTAAGAAAATGCTAGATAGTGAGGTTGTGCAAGATATTATTAAATGCTTAGACGCAGGTATCGGAGAAGATTTCTCAATAGAAAATGCTAGATATAGAAAAGTGTTTATAGCAACAGACGCCGACCCAGATGGAGCACAGATTTCTAACTTAATCGTAGTTCTATTCTGGACATTAATGCCTGATGTGATTAGAAAAGGTCAGCTATATAAAGTGCTAACTCCTCTATATATAATCAAGACAAGTAAAAAGACATATTATTGTATAAATAAAGAGGAAAGAGATAAAGCACTTAAAGAAGTTGGCAAAACAAAGTATGAACTAATCAGAGCAAAAGGTTTAGGTGAAACTGGTGTCAGCGTTCTACACGAAACAGGTATGAATCCTCAGACTAGAAGATATTTACAGATTACTCTAGATGATGTAGAGCGAGCTAAGAATATGCTAGAAACAGTTATGGGAGTTGATGTACAACCTAGAAAAGATTGGCTAGTTGCAAACCCTTATAGACCAGTAATAGAAGATTAAGGAGATTTAATGACTAAGAAGAATGTAAACGAAAACTTTATAGAGAATCAAAAAGCTCCTATTCAGATACCTTTAGATGAGTTGGTTAATTTAGATGGTTTAGAGTATGCTCATTATGTATTACAAGATAGAGCATTAGTAGAAGTGAATGGAGATGGATTAAAGCCTGTTCAGAGAAGAATACTATACTCTCTATATAAGATGGGTTCTAACCCCTCAGGAAAGACCATAAAAGGTTCAAGAGTATCAGGTGAGACAATCGGAAAATATCACCCTCACGGACCAACATCTGTAGAAGGTGCTCAAGAGAATATGGGACAAGCATATAAGATTAGAATCCCTATGTTTAAGGTTCAAGGAACTCTAGGTGACTATCCGGGCGACATTTCTCCGGCAGCTAGATACTATGAAATAGGAATAAATAAGCAGTCTTGGGAGTTGGTTTCAGAGTTATCTCAAAAGTCAGTATCTTATCAAGCTACTGAAACAGGTGATGAACTAGAACCTGTGTTCTTACCTGTAAGATTCCCTTACTTGCTTATAAATGGTACAAACGGAATCGCAGTAGGATATGCTAGTAATATTCCTCCTCATAATCCAACTGAATGTATGGACGCTTGCATAGCCTTCTATAAAGGGAAGATTAAGACACCTAAAGATGTATTAAAGTATATTAAGGGTCCTGATTTGCCTACAGGTGGGCTGATTATGGGAGTTGACGGAATCGCAGAATACTTTGAGAACGGCTCAGGTTCATTCATAATGAGAGGCAAGTACAATACTACAAACTTACCTAGAGGTAGAAAACTTATAGATTTCTATGAGTTGCCTTATGGTATATCTGTAGAAAATGTAATAGAGAGAATAAACAAGCGACAAGATGAGGGTTTATTTAAAGAGATTTCAGAAGTAAAAGACTTAACTGATAATAAGCGTGGTTTATCTTGTGCAATCTATGTTAAAGCTGGAGTAAACACAGAGAAAGTACTAGACGATTTATTTAAGTATACTCAGCTAGAATGTAAGTTCCCTGTAAATGCGACAGCTCTAGTAAATGGTGTGCCTACTGAGAATCTCTCAATCTTGCAGATAATAGAAGGATTCTGTAGTTTTAGAAAAGGTTGCTTTATACTAAAGACAGAACACCGTTTAGGTCAGCTAGCTAATGATGTTCATAAATATGATGGATTACTTGCTGTTTTAGTAGATATAGATAAAGCAATTTCTATAATCAGAAATGCTAAAGACTCCGTAGAGGCTAGTGCAAAGCTAATTAAGACATTTAAGATAGACGAATCACAAGCAGAACATATCTTATCTATGAAGCTTAAGCAGTTGACTAAGGCAGATAAGAATGACATCATAGCTAAAGCTAAAGAGCTAAAGGCAGAGCAAAAACGACTTGCTGAGATTTTAAGTAATGAGGAGCTCCTAGATAACGCAATCGTAGAAGAACTTAAAGAAACTAAGAAGATAATAGCTAGTGATAGAAAGACTGAGATATTAAGTGTTACTAATGAAGAATTAGAACAACAAGCGAAAGAGCAAGCTAAGATTTCAAGGATGTTAGATAAAGACATTGATTGTTACATTTCTATGGTTGACGGTAATGTATATAAAGAATTAGAATTATCTGATAATTCATTATTCAAGTCTACATCAAGAGGTCACTCATTGCTAATTACAGAGGACGCAGATATTCTTGAGATTGAAAACAAGGATATTCCACTAACAATAAGTAATGCAATTAGCTTAAATACACTTAATAAGTTACCTTCAAAGGCAATCTCAGTTGTATCTAGTGAGGATAATGTGATTGTAGCTTCTACTGATGGTGGAGCAAACATAATTAAGGCTCCTATCAAAGATACTGGCAAGTTGTGTCAGTTGGCTCCTGAAACATCGCTAATCCTTGCACAGAATACAAGCGACAATGAGAGTATAGCTTTCTTTAGTGAAAGTGGTAAGATTGCTAAGATTGATTTAAGCAAGATAAGACAAACACGACAAGGAGCTGGCTTAGTAAAAGCTCACTCTATGGCAGATAAGGTTGTAGGTGTGTTACTAATTAAAGCTAATGAAGTAATAGTTACTTATACTGAAAATACAATCAAGTATACTTTAGTTGATGATTGTCCAAGCAAGGGTAGAGGCAGTCAAGGTTATCAGATTCATAGATTAAAGAAGAATGAGAAGATAACTAGTGTCCGTAAGGAAAGAGAGTATACTACACAAGAGGCTACTCCAAGAGGAGTAGGTGGACTAAAAAGATAAAATTAAGGCTACATTTTGTAGCCTTTTTTAGTTGACTTATATATTTGCTTATGATACAATGAATACAGTAAAGAGAGTTGATGTAAGAAATATGAAAGATTTTGAGATTAGAACGACTTATAATGTGCTAAACAAGAGTTTTGATACAGAAGCAGAAGCTAGAGAATATGCTAGGAACATAAAAACTGTAATAACTTTGTATATAGGTAGTAAGTCTTTAGAGGAGTGGATAGAAGAACAGGAAAAGGCTATTCCTAATAGTAAAGGTGTAGAAACTAGAGTTAATGATTTTGATTTGATATACACTCTAGGTGATATAGAGCTAACTGTAGATGGCAACGGAAGTCTACTTAATCATATTAGATTTAAAAACACTTTTTCCTTATTCTATGCTTATAAAGATAATGAGATTAAGGTTCATTCCATAGCTATTGCAGATAGATTTAGATATTACAAGTAATGTTAAGGTGGTGTAGTTATGAATATGGTGTCTTTTAAAAATAAGTATCTTAAGGTAGTTCCTCGCTATTTCGTAGACGATAAAAGCTTTGATGATGAAAAGTCAGCAAAAGAGTACTTAGACAGACTAGTTGATAATACAATCAAGTTTATGATAGGCGATACTCCACTAGAACAGTGGATTGAAGAGGTCATAGAACATATAGTAAGCAATGAGAATACTATAAGGGAAGAAAGCAAAAATTACAGGAATTATCATCTAGATAATATCCACTATGAAACATCAATCTATTATGATGAAAATGACTTGACTATTGACAATCTTGCTTGCATTAGTTTTAAGAAGGACTTTGGTATAAAGATTACAGAGAAGCAGTTAATTAAGTAAACTATTAAGTAAACTAAAAACACAAGGTAAAATAATATTATGAGAGGGAAGATTATAGCAACAATAGTCTTCCTTAATTTATATTAAAACACTGAGGAGCAGTTATGGATATTACATTATTAGAGGGCAATGGCTCAAGTCTTTTTGGCGGAGGCTCAATACAACTAGAGTACGATATATGGGCAAACAATAAATCAAACAATATTAACTTAAATCATTTAGTGTATGCTCCATTAGTTAATAAAGATGTGTACTCTGTTAGATTTGTAGATGAGTTAAAGGTTCATCCAGTATATAGAACAAGCGACAATAGGGAACTACATAATGTATCAGAGTTTACTAACTCAAATATTTCTTGTTACTTTAATATGTTCAGTAAAGATTTCAAGCGTTTAGTGAAAGAGAACTTGATAATACTTACTTTTCCACATTTATCTAATTACAGAAATCTTAATGAAGAAATGGAAGCATTAAAGTGGTATGATAATCTGCTAAAAAGACATAAGCAAGTATATAAAGAAAAAAGCAATATTATTGTAGTATGCTATGACTATAAGAAAGATGTTGTATTAAATAATCTTGGAGCTAGATGGACAGAGTTATATCAGTGTGTAGATACAGTGTGGGTAAATAATAAGGACAATCCTCTATGTGAATGGCTAGTAAACAATCCTTATTATCCAGTAAGTGAAGATAGATTTTTCTATGAGTGCCCTCAGTTTATTGCCGACTCTTTAGATGATTCTGTATTTGAGGAGATAAAGAGTAAGTGGACTCCGGCAGAAAAGATGATAAAGAATCAGATGTACTTTGCTGGTAGAAATCTAGACTGGAAAGGCTGGAAAGAAACAAGAGATATTTTTTGGAAAACACTTGTAGATAATAATATTAACTTTAATCTTGATTTTAATGGGTTTGTTAATCCTGATGAAGATATAGTTATCGAAGATAGACCACTTATAGAAGTAGGTTTCAGAAAGACATTTGATGATAAGCCTAGATACTTTGGAGCATACTCTCCTGAGGATATTAAAGAGTTATCTTCAAAGCCTGCTTATACATTGTATTCTACTAATTTGCCTGTTACAGATAACTATTTTCCTGAGTATGCAGTAATAGACGCTATAAGGCACGGTTCAGTTGTTATAATGCAAGAGCCGAACTGGAATGGAACAGATAGAGATTTAAGATATTTTGATGTTGCTCTTACTTGGAATAAAGATAACATAGACAATATAATTAAGCTTGGTAGATTAATTCTAGACATACAATATACAGATATGTACGACAAGTTCAGAGAGGGTGCGTTAAGATATATGTTAAAGCACTTTGGAGCAAATAATAAAATTAGAAAAGCAATTAATCATAAGTATAGAGAGGGTGAGCATAATGGACCTAAGAAAAGAGTTTAGAGATAAGAACTGTTTTATCACAGGTATAGCAGGTTTTAAGGGTAGTTGGCTTGCTAAACTACTGTATGAACTAGGAGCTAATGTAAGTGGAATGGACAGTGATGTTGATAAAGGAGATTCAGCATTTAATCAACTAGATATCCAGAAGATTGCTAGAGTACACCACGAAGATACAAGACGCATTTATTCTGGCAGATGTATTAGAGATATAAAGAACGCAGACTACATATTCCATTTCGCCGCACAGGCAATAGTGGGAGAGGGGTATAAAGACCCTAGATACACATTTGATAGCAATATTATGGGAACAGTCAGCTTGCTAGAAATGATAAAGAATACTAGTAAGCCTGTAACATTACTATCCGTAGCAAGCGATAGAGTTTACTCACCTACAGAAGATGGACATTATCATATTGAGTCAGACCACTTAGGTGGCTGTACAGACCCATACTCTGTTAGTAAAGTAGTACAGAATCAGATTATAGACAGTTATAGAGCATTGCCTAATATTTCTGATAAAGTAACACTGATAAATGCTAGAACATCTAATGTTATAGGTGGTGGCGACCCTAATGTATCTAGATTAGTTCCAAGTATAGAGTTAGCTTATAGAGAGGGCAAACCTGTAGAACTAAGAAACCCATCATTTACAAGACAGTACATCTTTGTATTAGATTGCTTGTGCAGTTATCTATATCTTGTAGCAAAAGGAACTCAGACAGAATACAACATAGGAGCAGGCAATAGTACAATATGCACTGTACAAGAATTAGTGAACGCTTGTAAGGAATGCTTGCCGGGACTAGAATCTGTAAACACAGGTCAGTCTTTTGGTTTTGAAGGCTCAGCTTTAGCAGTAAACACAGATAGATTCCATAATGAGTTCACAGAAGTAAAGAAGCATATAGCAGAAGATATAACAGAGATAATCAGCAGAACGGTAAAATATGATTTGAGCGATAACAAGGAAGAGCTTGCTAATAGCCTTGTAGAAGAAGCTATTAGTATTTATAGCGTGTGATACCGCCTGGAGGCTCCGGATTCGTCCCTAATCGTTTTTTATACGAAAGTCGATATATTTATCGTTTAGGAATAAAAATCGCTCCTAGCTCAATCCGGAGCTTCCTAGAGCTATACTAAGAAAAGAGGGTTAAAAGCAATGAAAGGAATTATACTAGCTGGAGGTCAAGGTACAAGATTATATCCTTGTACAAAGAATGTAAATAAGCAGTTGCTTCCTGTATATGATAAACCACAGATATACTATTCACTGAATGTTTTGATATTAGCAGGCATTAAAGAGATTTTAGTTATCTCGAATCCTGAATACATAGAGCTTTACGAACAACTATTAGGAGATGGCTCACAATTAGGAATCAAGATTGCTTATGCAGTACAAGAGGCGCCTAGAGGGTTGCCTGAAGCTTTCTTAATAGGAGAATCCTTCATAGGTGATGATGATGTTACTCTAATACTAGGTGATAATCTATTGCACGGAAATGGAATGACATCTTCTCTAACTAACGCAATCAAGAATAACACAGGTTGCACAATCTTCGGAACAAGAGTAAAAGACCCTAGAAGATTCGGTGTAGTTGACTTTAATAAAGCAACAGGAGAAGTATACTCAATAGAGGAGAAACCTAATAATCCTAAGTCTAACTATGCAATTATCGGGTTATACATATTTGATAGCTCAGTTGTTAGTAAAGCTAAGAGATTGAAACCGTCCTCAAGAGGAGAACTAGAGATTGTAGACTTACAGAGAATGTATCTCAATGAGAACAAACTAAGTCTAGTAAATCTATATAGAGGAACTATTTGGCTAGATACAGGAACAAAAGATAGCTTAGTAGAAGCTTCTACATTTATACAGATTATACAGAGAAGTAAAGGACAATATGTAGGTTGCATTGAGGAAACATCTTATGAAGTAGGCAATATTAATCTTAAAGAGTTAAAGCTCTTAACAGATGAAATGCCTAAATCAGACTATAAAGAATACTTAGAACACTTTATTGAAGATGAAAGGTCGTAAATCAAGTTTTAAGCGTTTTTATTTTAAAGATGATAAATATGTCAAGCAATCAATAAAAATCGCTTAGGAGCGAAAATAGGAGCTCCTAGAGGTATATATATTAAAAAGAGGTTAAACAATGAGTAAGATTCATAATATACTAGTAACAGGTGGAGCAGGTTATATCGGTTCAGCCTTTGCTAGATATATCCAAGAGCATAGAAAGAAATATGAAGTAGTTATCTTTGATAAGTTGACTTATGCAGGTAAGAGAGAAAATATTGAAGATTTAGGGTATAGATTTGTTCAAGGAGATATTTGCGACAAAGAATACTTTAGAGAGATTTGTATAGAGTATGCTATTGATACAGTTGTGCATTTTGCAGCCGAAAGTCATAACGATAATAGTATCGCTAATCCAGAGTTATTCATACAGACTAATATAAACGGAACAGTAAGTATACTTGAAGTGTGCAGAGAACTAGGTATTTATTTGCATTTAGTATCTACTGATGAAGTCTTTGGTGACTTGCCTTTTGATGATTCAAGATTCACAGAGGAAAGTCCTTATAAGCCTTCTTCCCCATATTCTTCTAGTAAAGCAAGTGCAGATATGCTTGTAAGAGCTTGGGGAAGAACATTCGGTATCAAGTACACTATAAGTAACTGTTCAAATAACTACGGTTCATACGGATGTACAGGCCAGTCAGTTGAGAAGTTTATTCCAAGACAGATTACTAACGCAATCTTAGGAGATTCTATTAAAGTATATGGTACAGGCGAAGAAGTAAGAGATTGGATTCATATTAAAGACCATTGCTCAGGAATACTTGCGATTCTTGAGAAAGGGAAATACGGCGAAACATACTTAATTGGTGCAGATGGGGAGAAAACTAATAATGAGGTTGCTCAGCCAATTGCAGAAGCCTTTGATGTAGAGATTGAATATGTAAACGATAGACCGGGCCACGATAGAAGATACGCAATAGACTGGAGCAAGATTCATAGAGAGCTAGGGTGGACTCCTAGATACACTAACTTTGAGAATATGCTAGATGATACAATCAGATGGTATAAAGACAATGAAGATTGGTGGTACAAAGATAAAGAGAGTATAGAGCAAAAGTATGCTCAGAACGGTCAGTAACCTTTAATTTAATATATATATTAGAGAACGCTACTAGATAATTCTAGATAGCGTTTTCCTCTTTATCTGAAACCATCCCAACGCAAAATAGCCCCCTAGTCTTGCAGTATTGTTTGAGCCTAAAAATAGCTATTTTTCTAAAAGGCGTACAAATCATCAATTTTATTGAAAACCGTCCCAAAATCGAATCCACAGCATTTTCTGTATATTTATTCATAATTATGTATAATTATGCAATAGTATATTCCTAACTGAAAAATAATAAAGTATTTTACACTTTCTATATTTTTCAACAATCTTATTTTTAAAAAAGTGTTTTCTGTATATAGAGCAACTTTTTTAGTAAAGGAGATTTCTCAATCTTAGGAATGTATAAAAATAACTATAAAATAAAGGTTTTATACAAATATTTACTATTTGGATGCTCTTTCTTGTTTTATAGTAAAAATTAAAAGTAAAATAAAAGTAGAAAGGTATTAAAATGAGTAGAATAGAATTAATAAGTTTAGGAGTTCTCTTTGTATTAACAGTATGTTCAAGTATACTAGGGAACTTAAAGAATATTTTAATAGTAAAAGACGATGGCTGGAAGAAGTATTTAGTAACAGCTTTAGATACAATATTCTTTGCTTTGATAGTAGGCACTATTAGCACATCAACTCCGAGAACAGTTACTGTATATACAGTAGGTAAACTAGTAGGCTTAGGTATAGCAGACTATATTATTAAAAAGACTGATTCAAGCATTTATCTAAGCAATCTGTATTTAGATAATAAATATTTAGATAGTGTTAGTGAGTACTTGTTTAAAGAGGGAATTAGCTTTACAGTATTTAAGGGAGAGTTCTTTGTGCCTGTAGATGATGAATTAATCAGCAATGAAAGGGTATCACTATCTATACACTTAAATAAAAAGCAGATGAAAGACTTAAAGAGTAAACTTACTGAGTTAGGTATTTCTGAGCCGACTATGGATATTACAGTTGTGAAAGTAAGTGGAAACATTGTTGATAGAGTGTAAATATAATGAGTATTTGCCTCCAGTATACTCTTAATATATGTGATATTTTCAATATATAAGCAAAATATCCAATGTATATAAATGAGGAGATAGATAATGTCAAGAGTACATATTACAGATGATGGAAGAATACTAGTATGTAAAGCTAAAGATATAGCTAATTGCAAGTATGGAAACAGACCACACTTTAACTCAGTAGAAGAAGCGGGTTTGTATATTGAAACAGAGATTACAGGTAGTAATCTTTACAATAAACTCCAATCTGAATCAGATGAGGAGATTCTAAAGAGTTTACATATTAGAGAAAAATCAAAGATAAAAGAGTTCAGAGCTATGCAAGAGAGAATGGCTGTCAATGCTCTATATGGAGCAGACGACCCTAAACTGTATAATATTAAGCATTTAGATTCAGAAGAAAAGCTAGCTGAGATAGAAGGTGTGATAAATACAGTAATGCCAGGCAAGTCAACTAAAACAGTTCACTTAGTAGGAGAAGATTCAGATAACTGGTATGTCTGGACTAATCATACAGATTTAAGGGATGTAATTGTCTATGACAAGTTTGGGGATAACTATCCTCTACACGAAATGGACAAGCGTAGTAAGTATGTATCACATATAGAGGTTAAAGATTTAACAAAGGATGCTCAGTTATCAGCAACTCCACTAGAGTCAGATAATGATAATGTGGTAGGCTTAAAGCTGTCTGAGGATACAAATACAAGTAAGATTTCACAAGAGTTGGCGAAGTGGGACCCAAGAGTAGACGCTTATAGCAATAGAAAACTAGATTTAAGTGAAGATGAAAGCTATGACTACTTACTTAATGACTATTATAGTAAAGACTGTCAAGAGATTAGTTTTTACTCAGATAAACAGAATAGATTTATCAATGTTAGATTAACTAAGAAAGATAAAGAGAATAACTTTGAAACAGTTAAAGCAAGACTTAAAGAAAATAATATAGTTGTCGATGTTTGGGTAAGATGTAATATGACTGAGAGGTCAAGTAAACTAACAGATTCAGATAAACAGAGATTCTTAAACAATTATGGTTCAATGTTCAAAGACGGAAAAGCAAGAGCAGAGTTTACTTTAGATGATTTAAGAACTCAGTCAGAATATGAGTTAAAGGGTATGCCTAATAGAGCTTATGTCAGAGATAGGAAGTATATTCCTGAGAACACTGTAAACAAAGCTTCAAAGAGAGATAAGACTTTTATTAGATTAGGCGATTATGTTTTCGAAAGTAGAGAAGATATAGAAAAAGGTCGTAGATTTACTTTAGATGATTTCAAGCGTATAACACCTTTATTAATGGGTAATCTAAAGGAAGAATAAGAAAGGAAGTGCAGTAAATGAACGCATTTGAATATATGTTACAAGATGATGTATTAAGAGAATACAAGAGAGTTACAAGAGAAACAATCGAAGAAATGAAGTCAAGAGATATAGATATACTTGTATCTTTTGGAGTAGGTGGCTCAGTAAAGGGTGCTAAAGCAGTCATAAACGGAGTTAAAGGAAAGATTGTAGATAAAAAGGTTGTGTTCCTTGGGGAAGATATTTCAGAACACTATTTAGATTGTGTTTGTGAGAATATCCTTAAGGGGAAGAAGCTAGCTGTAGGTTTTAACTCCTTGTCAGCTACAACAGTTGAAACTGTAACAGCTTATGAGTATATCCTATCAAAAGGACTAGATATAGCATACACATTCTCTGTAACAAAAGAATCTAGGGTAGATAAGTTGTCAGAAATATTTGATAAGAATATTACTTTGAACGATTGTATCTCAGGCAGATATTCTGTGTTCACACCTATAGGGTTAATTCCTATTGCATTTGAAGGTATTAGCATTGATGAGTTTTTAGATGGAGCAAAAGATGGCTTAACTGAAAGTCTAGCTAGTGAAATGTATAATACCTTTATGATAAAGCAGTTTAAAAGAAATACTCTACAAGTAGTATCTTGTACAAGTAAAAGAATGAGTGCTTTACTAAAGTGGTATCAACAGCTAGTTATGGAATCTACAGGTAAAGATAGAGCAGGACTTTTAGTATTGCCAGTTGAATATCCAGCAGACTTACATAGTATTGAGCAATATTTACAGGACGGTCAGTTACAGTTTACTGAGATTATGTTTGAACACGATAGCACGATGAGAGAGATTATCTTAAGAACGCACTCAGAGAGTTTGCTAGTATCTTTTGAAGTGCGTAAAAATGCTAATGATTTCGGTTTCGTTATGAGTGTGCTATGTAGCTTTGTTGTTAAGCTATGCACAGACTATTTTGATGTCAATCCTTTTGACCAGCCAGGCGTTGAGGTTTACAAGAATATAGCTAAAGAGGTTAGAAGTAAATGTTAGATGATAAGGTAAGAATAATTGAGGATACTCAAAGCAACCTGCCTACTAAGCTCTTAGATGTAACAAAGAGATTTCTGGTAGATGATAATAGAAGATATTTCGGTCAGGCTGCCGTCAGTCTTGAGAATCAGTTGAACGACCCTAAGTATAAAGAATACGAAATAAACAGAAAATTAGTTCAATTAGGTATAACAGGTGAAAAAGCTACATCAGTTGAGTTAAGAAAATGGTGCGTTGATAAGCCTGAAGTTGTTATGCTAGATTCAGTGCATTTACCTATTAAAACAGGAAATGAAGAAGATGATAAAGACGAGTTTGACGAAGAAACAGGACAAGTAAACTCATTAGGGGATACAGACCATATACTTATCATTGGCGAAACATTAGTCTTGATTGATAGTAAGAACTGGAAAGATAAAACTAGTTACTCTGTTACGGCTGAGGGTGAGGTTCTGAGAAATAAGAATGGATTTAAAGGAAACAGACCTAAAGCTAATCAGAATAAGTATTTATGGAGTAAGTTTTATGAGGGATTTCCTATAGAGCATATAGAGAGCTTTGTATGTATCTCTAATCCTAATTCTTTTATCACGAGAGATAGAGCTTGGTGGATGCCGGGTTGGAAACTTGTTAATCATCAGACTTTAATTTACTTTTTAGATAAGCTATATAGAGAACGCTTGTCAGATGTTGATTATATAAGAGTAGATTTAGTAGCTAAAGCATTAACAGGGCTCCAGAAGCCTTATAATGCTTTTAAAGAGAAATATCCTGTAATGTGGGAGAAAACAAGAGTTAAGAAAAAGGTGTAATGTTGGATAAAGAGAAAGTATTAAGATTTTATCTAGTAAAAGCAATCAAAGATGTTATCTCAGAGGAGATTTCTAATAATAGCTTATTGCTAGTAGATGTAAGAAAGAATAACGAAGATTTTGTAGATAGAGTACTGATGAAGTATATAGAGTATACTATGCCAATCTTCACGGTTAATGAGATTGTTGGCTTCATCAGAAAAACATTAGGTGGAAGGAGCTAATAATGAGCTTATCATCAGAAGTAAAAGCAAAACTAGATATAGTAGACTTTATGAGAGCAGATGGACTCCAGCTAAAGCACGAAGGCGTAGATAGATATTCGTGTAGTTGCCCTTTCCATTCTGAGAAAACTCCTTCTTTTAAAGTGGACTCCAGTTTTCAAAGGTTTAAATGCTTTGGTTGTGGTGCAACAGGTGATGTAATTGAATATTTCGCTAAACAGAATACTCTAGATTATAAGGCTGCTACATTGCTATTAGCAGATAAACTAGGCATAAAGGTAGACGAGAGCAAGAAAGAAGATTATAGTAAACAAAAGCGTATGCTAGAGTTAGCTAAAGATTTAGAAGATTTCTATAAAAGCGAGTTTGCTAAGTTATCAGAGTTCCATCCTGCAAAGAAACAGATTACTGATAGAAAGCTAAAGATTGAGGGATATGAAGATTATTTTGGATATGCTCCTTCAAGCAATACAGCTATGATAGATTATATGACTAAGACTTTAAGTTACTCATTAGAAGAACTAAAAGAACTTGGTTATGTCAATGAAAAAGGGAATGCCCAACTAAGAGATAGATTAGTATTCTTCATAAGGAACTATATGGGTTTAACTGTTGGTTTCTCAGGTCGTTCTTTAGAAAAGTCAATAGAGGGTTGGAAGTATGTCAATTCAAAATCGTCAGACTTATTTGACAAATCATCAGCACTATACAATATAGACAAAGCTAAGAAGTCAGCAAGAAAAGAGAACTCAATATATTTAACAGAAGGTCAGTTTGATGTAATAGCAATGATTCAAAATGGCATAGAGAATACAGTTGCTATTTCAGGCACAGCTTTTACTGAGAAACATATAAGCGTACTCAATAAATGCGTAGATGATACAGGAAAGATTATACTATGCTTAGATGGAGATTCAGCAGGGTTGAAGGCTGCTGTTAGAGTATTTCAGTCCTTTCCTGATATTCAAAATAGACTGTATATGATAACTATACCTAATAAGATGGACCCTTGTGATTTCTTTGAGAAGTCTAGTAATAAAGAGTTACCTAAGCCTATCAAGATGATAGACTTAATGTTTAATCAGCTTAAGAAGAAATATCCGCCTACTATACTAGAGAATAGAACAAAACTAGTAGATGAGGTCCAAGATAAGATTACTCAGTATATTACAGATAAGACACTCAGAGAGGTTTACTTAAGGGCAGCCTGCTCTATAACAGGCGTATCATATACAAGTTTAAATCAAAAGGAGAAAAAGGTATATAAGCCAACTCAGGAAGAAATAAAAGAAGGTTCAACAAGACTATCAAAAGAAGATAACTTGTATATAGTTGCACTAGCAGTTTACTTAAAGAATAGAGATTTGCTAAAAGAGAAAATAGAGATTAAGCATTATCCACCAAAGTTTAGAAAGTATGTTAAACAGCTAGAAGAATATAACGGAACAAGACTGATACCTGAATCGCTAGAAGATAGTAAACTAACACAAGAGATAGTTAAGCAAGATGTAAAGAGGTTAGAAGATTCTGATTTAGCTCAGATGTACTATGACACAATGCTTAATACAGCTCATAAAGAAACTAAGCGTATTAAACTGAATGATAAGAAGCTTAATGTAATTAGCTCTTTAGAGGGTTTAGATAGAGATTCATTCATTAAAACTTTAGAGAGAATAGAGGAAGGTGAGGGAATTGGATGAAGATAAGATTTATAATCTAGATGAAGATAATGAGGAAAAAGAACCTTCCGCTATCCCAGCGATTGTAGCCGGTATGTGTTTAGGTGTATCCGCACTACCGGCTTTAATTTTAGGTTTTGCTCATTACTTAATATGGTTCAGAATAAAGAAACTGAAACCTAAAGTATCATTTCTAGCTTGCTTGCTAGAGTTTTTACTTTTAGTTATCGTTTTCAATGTAATATTACTATTCAGAGAGAGAACTATATTATTTACTTATATCTCAATATGTTGTTGTTTAGGAGTGTTCATTGGACAATGTCTAATTTTCTATAGGGCGCACTTACTAAAAGCATACCCGGAAATGACAGCACTCAGAGGTTGGGCATATAAGTTTGAATATAGAGAGAGTATCTTTGATAGAATAAAAAGAAATAAGATAATTAAAGAGTGTACTCAAGGTGAGTTATGCTCAGAAGAGGCTGCCCCATTAGGGGTTTTGGATGCTCCAGTGATAATGGACAATGGCGAAGAATATAAGAACATAGAACCTGTATACTCATATTATGAAGAAGCAGTAAGAACAAGATTTGTAACAGGTTTAACTGGTTCAGGTAAGACTATTACTATGCTTACATTAGTGAGCAATGATATAAGAGCTGGTTATCCTATATGTTTCCTAGATTTCAAGAAAGGACTTGATATAGCCTACTTTTTAAGTAAACTAGCTAAAGAGTATAATAGACCTTTTTATCACTTTAAATCTGGGCCTGCTGGTTCTTATAGGAATCCTTTCTGTAAAGAGCAAGCAAGCTATGACCCACTATCATCAGGAACAGCTACCTCAAAAGCAGATATGGTGCTTAATATGAGAGCTTGGGATAGTGCTTCTGATGTATATAAAGGTAGAACACAATCAATCTTACAAGCTATCTTTTATCTACTTGAAACAGTAGATAGGAAAGCACTCCCAAGAATACCGTGGAAACAAGGTGGACTATCTCAGTTAGTGGCAGCCCTAAAGGTTGAAAATCTGTATGATATGATTGACTGGCTTGAAAAGGATATGAGAGGTAGAGAAACCTCACAGGGCGAAAGAAATAGATTAACAGAACTACAAGCACTGTATAGAGAATTAACAGCAAGTACAAAGTCAGCTTTAAGAGAACAAGTAGAAGGCTTGGCAACAATATGCAGAACACTTATTATGTCGAGTTATTCAGACTGGTTGGCAGCCGGTGAGACTCCTTATCATATTAACTTATCTGAGTTAGCTCTATCTGATGAGAAGCCTATAATATTATTCCAGTTCAATCCAAATGAAGAACAAGAGTTTGCTAGATATTTAGGTAACATCATAATGTCAGACTTGTCAAGAGCCTCAGCAGAAAAAGAAAAGAGAGGTAATAAATCACTGTTTGGGCTGTATATAGATGAGTGCCAAGTATTAGACCCTAATAAGATAGCTACATTAGTTGAGAAAGTGCGTTCAGCAAGATTCTTTACAACAATCTCAGCTCAATCATCAACACAGATTTCAAAGGCAGCCACACAGAACTCAGAAGATACTTTATTAGCTTTATATGATACTATCAATACATTCATAGTGCATAAAGGTGCCACAGAAAAGACAGCTTTAATGCTTTCACAGATTGTATCAAAGGTAGATAAGACAACTTATAAGGTAACAGGAAAGCGAAACTCTAATATACTATCTTTGAATAGAAAAAATGCTAGAGATTCTATTGTTAGCACTGTTACTGAGAAAGTGTACAAAGTAGAGCCTGATGAGTTCCAAACATTGTCAGCTCCATCTAAGAATAATAACTTTAAAGCTCAAGCATACTACATTACTAAACTAACATCAGACCCAGAGTTTGCAGATGAAACAAAGCCTGTTGCAAGAAAAGTATGGATAATTCCTAATGAAGAAGTCTTAGAGTCTATTCCTGAGTCCTTTAAGAAGCAGTTTAATAACGATAAAAGGGTTACTAGGAAAAAGATAACTCCTGTACAGGCACCTGTTGAAGATATACTACAAGATGATAACTTTAAGATAGAGGAAATACAATCTTCTCAAGATGTATTGAATGATGTATATAATGATGGTGAGCTAACTCAAAAGCAGTTTTCTAAGAAACACTATAAAGAGCAATTTGACAAGCCTAAGAAGGTCACATCTTTTGACAGATTAACGACAAGCACTGATATTACAAGCAAAAAGGTGAAGCCGGGTAAATTGCCAGAGCTTCCTGATTTATAAAGAGGAGAATATTCAAATGGCATTGCCAAAAAAGAAGATTATAGATAAAACTAGTAAACTATCTAAGGAGTTGCCTCCTATTGAAGAAGGCTTTGAAACAGTAGACTTAATAGAAGTAGAGGATAAGACTCCTAACACTATTCAGCCTTCTGTTCCTATGCCTAAACTAAAAGAAGAAGTATATACTGAATATGAGGGAGTAGATGATTCTGGCCCATTCTTAGAAGATGAAGAAGAGGAAAAAGAATATATAGATAAAAAGCGAAAGAAGATTAAGCCTATAGGTAGTAAAGCTAAGATTCGAGATAAAGACTTAGACGATAGGAAGAATAAGCTAATAGGAGTTAAAATATTCAGAATATTTGTTTATGTTGTAATTCTCGGCTTATTCGCAATGGGACTAAAGAATACTTTATTCCCACAGAAAATGCTTTCTACTGATGAGATTACAGCAATCTCTCAGAAAGCTATAGGTAAAACAGGGTTTCCTGAATATAGAGGTCAAGCCTTTGCTAGAGATTTCTTAAAAGCATACTTAAATATGGACAACTCTAAAGCTAGTAAACAACTGTTAGGCAAGTTCTATACAGGTCAGCTAGGCGAATCAGATGGGGGGCTCCGTACAGGTAAGTCAGCTAAAGAATCTCAGATGAAAGTAATAGGAGAACCTGTTCTTTTTGAAAGCTTGCTTGTTAGTGAGAAAAATGCCTCATTCAAGTTTAATGTATATACATCAGACACAGACGGAAAAGATACTAATCAAGAGGGATATACTACAGGTCAGTGGTTAGCTTTTCAAGTGAATGTATATTGGGATAAAAAGACAGACACAATCTCAATAGTGGATAGTCCAACAATGATTCCTACATACTCTATAAAGAAGCCTGAGACTTTGCCAAATGCAGTAAAGATTGGAACAGGAGAGACCGATGATGATATGGTTAAGAAACTAACTCCTACAATCAATGGTTTCTTAAAATCTTACGCTAATGTTGACATTAATAATTATGAGGAGATTTTACAGTATATAGATAAGAAGTCGCCTCAGTTAATTTCAGGATTCGGCGGAACTGTTAAGATTAAGAATGGTGAGAACACTATTATTAAGACAGTTTATAAGACTAAGGAGCCTAATGTATGGAAAGTTGATATTACACTAGATTGGCAGACTACACAAACAGTCAATGAGGAGTTGGCTCCAGCGTTTACATCAAGATATGTAATGACAATAAAGAAAACTAACGGGAATGTTTACTTAGTAACTAAGTTTGTCCCTTATGTATATGTATCAGACAATTCAAAATAATAACACACTAAAATAAAATGGGAGGATGGGTAAATGAATACTATTGTATTTGCAGCCGGCATTGGTAATCTAGTATCTAGCATAATTGACAACTGGCTTGGTCCTGCATTCTTACTTTTCGTAGCCGCTTGTGCTATCACATTCATAAAAGATAGAGAGTTCAGAAAGCTATTCAGTTATGTAGGTATTGCCACAGTTGTAGCACTGTTAATTTACGCAGGAAACTGGCTATTTGGCAAAGACGGAAAGCTAAAGAAAGCCGGAGAAAACATCGTAGAACAAGTAAACTAATATAGTAATAAAGCAAATTAATTAAGTACACTAAGGCGCAACAAATGTTGTGCCTTTTCTATTGACAAATACAATATAAATGTGTTATAATGAATAGAATAAAGGTAAAGGAGTGCGTACTATGGAGCGAAAAGTGTGGGAAGAAGAACTATCAAAAGCACTTGATGAAGGTCGTAAAGTAGCAGATAGTGTAACAGTGAATGAAGAAGTAGAACTTGTAAAAGAAGACACACTATTTAAGTTGCTTGAAGAGGAACAGATATTCATTGTAGATGGCATAATAGATGGAAAAGCTAAGAAGATTCCTTATTATCTAAAAGACGGTCGTTACAGTATAATAGGGAACTTGCCTACATTGTTTTCTGAGATGAGTGACAAGGGCAAGTCAAAAGATGTTAGGTTCACTATAACAGACGATGTATTCTCCACAGATTCAGCACAGATTATAGATTCTAATATAGGAATAGTAGTAACAGACTTAGACGGCAATAAGAAGCTAATTAAGATTTAATAAGTACCTATAAAAGGTATAATATTAATATATAAGATAGAGTTTATTTATAACTCAAGGAGAAAGGATTTTAAAATGGGAAACATTAGATTTGTAAACTATCTAAACACGAAGATTAGACTAGATGGAGATTACACTCCACAGGATGTACTCACATATCTGAGCGTCAATCCTTCAGAGGTAGAAATGGTAGTACACGGAGAAACACTCATCATCACACCTAAGGCGTCAGGAACAAAGGGTACAGAGCCTCTTACGAAGGATGTAGAAAGCTCAGTAATTAGTAGAGTTGCTTTTATTGAGGGAGAGCTAGTTATCTCTTTCAAGTCAGGAGTTGTGTATAAGTATCCTGAAGCAAAGGTGTCTGATTATGAGGGACTCATCAATGCTTCAAGTAAGGGCAGATATTTCAGAGAGAACATTCAGCGTATGAAGTCTATTAAGCTAGGCTAACGCACATTAAAACTATTATTGATAAAGGAGATAAAAATGGAAAACAGAGTGGTAGACGAAAGAAAGCTAAGACTTGTACAGGATATTGTTAGTGAGATTCTAGGAGAAGGTTTCACTGTTACTATTACAGCTAACTCACAGACTGCTCCTATGGGTAATGTATGCAACTTTTCAGAAATGCTTAGACCTAAGGAAGTAGCTTTTTCAGAGCTTGCTAAGGGAATGGACTTTAGTGGTACTCCAGCTAAGGTGGAGCTTGTTGGTGGTCAGCTAGTTGATTCATCAGAGCTTAATAGAGTAAGCTTTAATGACATTATGATGAATCCTGAGGTTAAGAGAACTGAACAGGAAGCTAGAGAGTTTATTGAAGCTTTGTTCAATGGTGCTCAGCCTAACATTGAGGCTCAGCCTGAAAGAGAAACTCCGACTGAGAGAGAAGTAAGCGAAGCAAAGGACTTGATTAAGGCATTTAGAGATTTGCTAGATTCATCTAAGTAAACAATCTTTGACAAGTTAATTAAAATGAAAAATAGGAGCATACTATTAGTATGCTCCTTTCTTTATTAATATGCACTTGCTCTTTCTAAATACGGCATAGGGTCAACTAACTTGTCATTCTCGTATACCTCAAAATGTAAGTGTACTCCAGTTGCCCAACCTGTCATTCCCATTAAACCTATATCTTCACCCTTAGCGACTGATTGTCCTTTTTCAACATATCTCTTAGCTAAGTGACCGTATCTAGTTTTCAAGTGTACTCCATTGATTACACCGTGGTCAATCTCTATCCAATTTCCATAGCCTTCTTGTACATATCCTGATTGAGTAACAGTCCCACTTAAGGCTGCTTTGATGTTACCTGAACCAGCTATATCTACACCTGTATGAAAATCATAGCCTTCTCCTAGTGGAAACTTGCGTTTGCCATATAGTGATGTGTATACTCCTTTAGCAGGCATTTTAAGTTGGGTCAGCTCATTCAATTGGTCAGTCTTAGTTGCTATTAGATTGTTATATGCGGTTAACTGAGTTGTCAACTTTTCAATCTCTGAGTTTGTCTTTTTCAGTTCATCGCCACTTGTGATATGTATAGCCAAATCGTCAGACTTTTGTGATAATATGATTTCGTCTTTCATTGAGTTAGTTAGTTCGCTTTTTTCCATTTTACGCATATCTGATTTTACAGTTTGGCTTTTTATATCTAAAGGTTTTACTTTCTTTTCTTCTACTTTGATTTCTTTGTGGATAGTATTCTTACTAATTAAGGACTCTGAGCTAGTTAAATCATTTACTAAGTTGTTATGCTTATTTGCCAAGCTATCTATCTTTGACTTGATAGCATCCCTCTCTTTAGTAAGTCTTTCTATTTCAGCTTTTAGTGTGTTTGTTTGTTCTTCTACTGTATCAGCATAAGCAGTTTGTATATTAGAAGTAAATACATACATAGGCATACTCAATACAGATAAAGACAATATAGTATTCTTAATTATTTTATTTCTCTTAATAATAATCACTCTCCTTATTAAAACGAACAATATAAAAAATATCACGATTTATCAATATATTCACTTGACAACCTCTCCAGTACTATGATAGAATAATCTTATAAAGAAAAAGGAGAGATAATGAAATGAAAAAGACAGTTTATATACTAATAGGTGTAGCAGGAGTAGGTAAGTCAACATATACAGAAAAGCACTCTACATCTAATTCTATTATACTCTCATCAGATAGCATTAGAGAGGAACTTTTCGGTACTCTAGCAATGCAAGATAAGGCTAGCCATACAAAAGTATTCGATGTAATGAATAGAAGACTTAAGGATGCTCTTACTGATAAACAGTCTACAGAGATATTCTATGACGCAACAAACCTTAAGAGAAACAGAAGAAGTCATCTTTATAGAACAATTAAGTCAATAAACAAAGAGGCTGATGTAGTGTGCCTAGTATTCTCAAAGCCACTTGAAAAGATTATTAAACAGAATAATCAGAGAGAGGAACTTAAGAGGGTTCCTGAGGCTGAGATAAGAAGAATGTATAAGTCTTTAGAGGTTCCAAAAATCGGTGTAGATTGCGATAGAATGGAGCTAGCAACTAGTGTTGATATAAGCGACTTTGAGTCAGAGTTCGCAGGAGATACAGCTCACGATTCTAACTACCATAAGGAAACTGTTAGAGAACATATAAATATGACAATCAAAAACGCTAAGCAGACTAAGGATGAAGTCTTAATCAAGATTGCTAGATTCCACGATTTAGGGAAGTTCATCTGTAAGCAGTATATTGAAGAAAAGGGTATCGCAAGATTCATCGACCACGAAAAGGTTTCAGCTATGTACTACTTTGTAGCTATGCAGAATGACTTTTCTGAGGAAAACCTACTAATACTAGAAGTGATATTCCAGCATATGCAGTGCCATAGCGGTTTCAGCGATAAGTACATAAACAAGCACAAGCTAACTGAAAAGGAGCTATCTGTATTATCAGCCTTTGCTAAGATAGATGATATTTCTAGAATAGTATAGCAAAAGGAGAAAAATGAGTATGCCTTTTTACGGATATATTCTAATAATTATTATATACGCTCTTTGTAGGAAGCTCTTGCTCAAAGATAGAGTAAGAAATAAAACTAAAAGTTTAATGCGCCTATTTCTATTCAATTTAATAGATATAGGTGTATATTTATTTTGTGTATATAAGCTGTTATCTAAAATAGACGGGTTCAAGCCTATTACTGATAGCATACTATCTAATTCAGCTTTGCTTATAGCAGTCTTAGGTTTCAGTTTACAAAATGCACTAAAGCATATAATAGCTGGAGCCATAGTTAGTTATTCAGGAGCAATCAAAATAGGCGATAGAATCACATTAAGGGAGCGAAACTTAACAGGCTATGTTGAAGATGTAACACTAAGACACGCAATCATTAGAACTTATACTAATCAAAGAGTAGTGATACCTAATTCTGTATTGAATGAAGAGGTTATAATCAATAATGATTTAACTGAATCAACTACAAGTTATCCTATAATAGTTAGATTGCCTATAACGGCTGATGTAGATAAGGCAATACAGATAATGACAGATGTTATTAAAAAGAACACTGAGTTACTAAACGATGAAGTGGAAGTCTTGTGTTCAGATATTACACAAACAGAAGTAACGCTAAAGTCCTTTATTTGGGCAAAGAATATAGATAAGAGCTTTAAGATTGCCTCAGATACACGATTAGAGATTTTAAGAGAGTTAAATAAAAATCATATAAATATCTAAAAAGGTATTGCCAAAGCGTTACAGCTATATTATAATAAATACATAAGTTAAAACATTACGGGAGACACATTAATGAAAAAGTTTTTATCAACAGTCTTAATCGCAGTAATAGTAGTATCAACAACAGCTTGCTCATACGGAGCTAGCAAAGGTTCTAAGATACAGAAACTAAAAGATTTTATCTTTTCTAAACATTTAGTAGAGCAGACTGAGCCTAAGGCAACTAAAGAAAATCTATCATTTACTGATTATTACGCAGTAACAGGCGAAGCTGAGTTTACTTTAGATATTCCTGAAGTTGGTAAGGTTAGATATACAGGACTTGATAAGCTAGGCAGACCTACAGGTGTTATTGCTAACTTAGATTACTCACTTGTAGAGAGAGAGAAAAAACAAAAGAGAGAGCCTATAACGATTGACCCGCCAGGATTCACAAATAATAAGAAAGTCGTTATTACTGAAAAAGACGGAAGAAGATATAAAGGTTATTTCTATAATAGGTCACACTTGCTTGCAGATTCACTTGGAGGCTCAGCAACTAAAGAGAATCTAGTTACAGGTACAAGAACTCAGAATGTAGGAATCAAGAACAAGGGTGGTATGGCATATACAGAAGAAAAAGCTAGACAGTTCTTTAAGAATCCTACTAATGCGACTTTAGTATATGAAGTGATTCCTCAGTATAAGGGTTCAGAGATTGTACCTAGAACAGTTGTTGTAAATATAAAGAGTAGTGACGGAACAATCAATGAAAGAGTTGTTGTAGATAACTCAGCAACAGGATATGCAATAGACTATCTCACAGGCGACTGGAGAGCTATATAACTAATTAAAGGCTGTATCAATTACAGCCTTTTTTATTGACAAAAGCATCCTTTTATAATATAATACATATAAATGAACAATAGAAAGGTTAAGATATATGAATAAACTACAAGAGTTAACCTTAGATGTCACTGTAAGAGAGTGCGTAGGGGCTGGTCCTATTGGCCCCGATAGTTATAAAGAAGATGTCCTAGAGGAAAGTTCTATTATAATAGGGTTAGATGATAGATATAAAGATACTGTTTATCATAACTTGTTAGGTTGTGTAGAAGCACTAGAACTAGAGGAGTTATTTTTATCAAAGATTGCTTCAGGCGTAGTTACTGTAGAATCACCGCTCCAGTATCGTAGAGAACGCTTATTACAGATGAATGCCAACGATTATATAGAAATGCTATTTGAGGACATTGAGATTAACAAAGCAATCTCAGAAGGAGCTAAAGAAGTAGCAGTAGTTGAACCTTGTAGAGATTGGTTCGAACTATTCTTAGATGAAGTATATGTAGATAGTACGCCTCCTTTGATGGATGGTTTAGGAAATGTACATCACACAAATGGAATCACCTTAGCAGTGATTATGACATACAAAGGTGGATGCACTCTTACAAGTGAACAGATGTATAAACAAATAGACTTTATCAAAGAAAGGTTTGTAGCAGGTAGGTATCATCTAAAACTTGAATCTCCTACAGGTAATCATAAACTGACAATCTTGATAGACAGAGAATCTGTATCTCAGTTTATTACAGAGGCTCGTGAAAAGGCAAAACTAGAAAAAGCAGAGTAGTTACTCAGAAGGCTTGAAAGAGCCTTCTTTTTATTTGTATTAAGCTATATATAAATACAGATACCGCCTGGAGGCTCCGGATTCGTCCCTAATCGTTTTTTATGCAAAAGTCGATATATTTATCGTTTAGGAATAAAAATCGCTCCCCGGTTAAATCCAAGCGTTCCGGAGCCATATACGATTTTATTGTCTTTTTAACTACTAGTATATCTAGTTAGTAATTTTATTGGGTGAATATATTGAACTATATAAATACAGATACCGCCTGGAGGCTCCGGAATCGTCCCTAATCGTTTTTTATATAAAAGTCGATATATTTATCGTTTAGGAATAAAAATCGCTCCTAGCTCAATCCGGAGCTTCCTAGAGCCATATAGTATTTTTATACTTATTTAAGATAGCTGATTCAAATAAAAAAGCCAGTCATTGCTGACTGACTTTCTATAATTATTACATTGCCATCATTATAGCTGGGAACACTCTATCGCATATAAGGTCTACTATTTCATCTTCTGTCTTAGCTGAGTATGTTGCCAAGCTAGCTCCATCAACGAATGTCCGAACGAATATAGGCACAAGTTTGCAATAAGTTTCTATGTCGTAAACGCCTTCTAGCTCTAACATATACTCCTCACTTAGAAGAATAATCTCAGCCATCTCAGAAGCGTCTTGCAACTTATCTCTAAAAGGCTTGTAAGCAGTATAGGCTGTTTTGTAAGAATCTTTGTTCCACTTGTTGTTGCCATAGATGTAATCATCATCGTTGTAGTAGTCGTAATCGTTAAACAGTGTTCTCTGGTCGTTATAAGTCTTACCAAACTTGTTGTTTCTGTTGTACTTGCTAACAGAGGTGTATACAATCTTAGGGCGTACAATTATCTGCTTATCCCATTCAGTGAACAAGTCCTCATCATAAGCGTACTCATCAATAACTGAACCTGAGAAATAATATTTCCCATCTAACTGTGTAAACTCTGGGAGTTCAACAAACAAAGCTAGCTCTTCAGGAGTTATCTTTTCTCTAGTAACCTCTCTAACAGTAATCCAAGAGTGCATTTCAATACTATCTGTGTTTAGCTTACCGAATACAAGCTGGATTGCATCGTTTCCGGAGTTAGCTAGGTCTGTGCCTGAAGCAAAAGCTCCCATACTGTTATGTGAATGAGTTTCTACATAGATACCTACCTGAACATTTAGTGCTCCATAAATCTTATCACTTGTTTCAGTTAAGGCTCCGTGATTCTCCTGCTTTGGCACATAAGAGAATACTTCATCATCCCAAAAGTGGACTCCATCAATATCCTTGATAGTCAACTCTTTATCGTCAACTGTGATAGTCTTTCTATCTCCTATATGATAAAAGTTTATCTGTGCTTCTTCGCCATTCTTCTTTGTGATATTCCTATACCACTTAACAGCATACATAATAGCTTCTTTAGGAACCTTAGGGAACTTTCTTGAGTTTGATACAGTAATCTCTTCCTCTAGCTCAGGATATGTAACCATCTCATAGCCATTTACTTTCTTAATAGCTTTACCGAGCCAACTCTCTCTAATCTCAAAAGTTCCGTTGCCGGCTGCAATAGTCGTTCTTAGTAGTCCTAACTGGATATCGTTAAGATTATCCTTTGATGTATATAGCTTAATTGCCTCTGTCATATTTTTACTACCTTTCTTAAGTGCGGTTTATCTTAATATATGTTAATTATAAAGTAATCTTTATCATCTGTCAATAGTATTTTATAAAATCTTTTCTGAGGCTATATTTTCATTTCTAAGAGAGTTTTGTGTAATAGCTGACTAAGAATATTAACTTAAATATAAAAACGATTAGAGGCGAATCCGGAGACTCCTACAGCTATGTGTAATAAAAGTCTACTCAGATTAAGAAAAATTAAAATCTAAAAACCATCCCAACGCAAAATAGCCCCCTAGTCTTACAGTATTGTTTGAGCCTAAAAATGGTCATTTTTCTAAAAGGCGTACAAATCATCATTTTTTCTGAAAATGGTCCCAAAATCGAATCCACAGCATTTTTAAATAAAAAAAGAAAAGGCTACTATTTAGCCTTTCCTGCTTTCTTCTTTTCTTTAATCTCGTTCATTATAGGAGATAAAAAATCTGCAATAGTAACCTCTATATTCTTCTTGTTTGCATAGTCTAATTCAATCATTAGTTTAGCTGAACAGAAATGATTATGTATAAACTCTAGTTCTTCATACATCTTCTCAACAGGAGTGTCGGTGCCCTCTACAAACTCCAGAGTAAATCTAGGGTTAGTACCACTATTTATACAGCTTACTTTAAAGGCTTCTCTAGCACCCTCTACAACAACTATCTGTGTAACTCTGTCCTCAAGCTCTGCTATAACATCTACATCAGAGAAAAGATAGCTAGTAATCTCATCATTTTCTGCTATATAAGATTGGGTCCATCTACTCGCTTTTGTTTTCACCTTGCCTGATTCTATCTTAGATATGAGTATATCTTCCATTTCTAGACAATGAGCAAAAGTCTGTATAGAGTTCATACTATTATTAATCTCTGAGCTATATATAGGTATAGCGTACTCCCAATACCTATTTCTGTTACCTAGTCTTAGTGTTTCCCTTACTATATTTTCAATGTATAATTCCTGTACTTTGTTCATATTTGTATAACCTTTCATAAGCTACTCTATATTTATATTAGTATTATAAAAGATTAAAGTGTATCTGTCAAGCAAAAAATAAAAAAAGAGTACACAATTAAGTGTACTCCTTTAAGTTTAATTCGTGCTTACTTTAGGTTCGTAAGGAATGCAACTGCTCTAGATAGCTGTGGAACAGTAATCTTGCCGGCTGCGAATGAGTAAGTAAGAGCACCTTTAAGAAGCTCAACCATTTCTGCTGTCTCTCCGTTAACCTCTGTCTTTTCTGCTTCTGCAACAAGATTGTCAACAAAGTCTGCACCTTCCTGTGCCTTCTGCTCATCAGTCTTTAGCTGAACTGGCTCCATAGTCTTAACAGTCTGTAGTCCAGTGCCGTCAAAAGTAACCTTTGAGCTGAGTGCTACTAGTCCCCCATCAGAAAACATAACAGCAACTTTCTGAGGCTGAGCTGGCTCTTCCTTAGGGGCAACAAGTGAACCTAGGTCGATAACCTTAACGGCTCCCTTTGAACCAGTCTTAGCGAAGATTGATAGAGTATCACCCTCAACATACATATCCATATTCTCAGGCTTGATGTCTAGAGTCGTGAATACCTGCTCGATTGTTAGGTCACCGATACTGTAAATATTGTTCTTGTAGTTTACCATCTTTACATTTGAAAAATCCATAGTTTATCTCCTTTTATAATCTCAAGGTCAATATCGAATTATCTTAGCTTAGTGTAGTTCGTCATAGGAGCAATATGCTCATTGAAATACTTACCAACACTTGTAGCTCTGACTAGTCTGTTGTAGTCTGTTACTGTTGCGTCAGGATACTCATACACTGCTCCTGACTTGAAAGCTACAACTAGCTTATCGTTTACAAAAGCAACCTTTGTAATAACGCTACTGTCTACATCTGTTGACATAGCTCCCTTTGAACCAGTCTTAGCGAAGATTGATAGAGTATCACCCTCAACATACATATCCATATTCTCAGGCTTGATGTCTAGAGTCGTGAATACCTGCTCGATTGTTAGGTCACCGATACTGTAAATGTTGTTCTTGTAGTTTACCATCTTTACATTTGAAAAATCCATAATTAATTATCACCCTTCTTTAACTCATTAACTCTTAATTCATTTTATATATATATTATACTCTTCTTAGTTTACTTTGTCAAGCATTTTTAGGAAATACCTGTTCTTCAAATACTTCCTCTGTCATAAATGACATTGTTCTAGTGTCCCAAGAGAACTTGTTTCCTAGTAGTAGTCCGCCAGGCATTACAATGTTGATTACATCAAATAGTATTGTGGCAGCCGTTACATTAGCTGTAACATTCTGTGGAGCTGACTCTGAGTGTTCTGCACAAGAAATCTGGTCAGGTCGTCTTTCGTCGCCTTCATAGTTCATTAGTACTGTATCAAAATCAAGTGGAGATGGATACTTAATCTCACCGTTTTCCTTAACTGCAACATAAGTCTGTCCATTGCGTTCTGCGTTACCTGAATCAATCCAGATAAAATCTTCAAAATCATCATCGTGGAACAGGTCGTGTACAATCTTTCTTGAAGCGTTATTGTCAAGACAACCTACTACAACAGGTACTCCACCTATCTCTTTGAAATGCTCCTTTAGAACAGAGCCGTCTTTAATGAACTCAGAAAAAGCTGATAGTCCATATCTGTCTGCGATTACTTCTGCTTTTAGCTTGTTCACATCATCACTTGTAAAGTTCTGTCTTAGAACATTCTTAGGTTCTACAATATCACCGTCGATAATGACTGTACCATCTGTATCTATCTTAGATAGCATACTTGCGAACCAGCTACCTGTCCCGCCTGCTCCTAGTACTACAACTGACTTCTTCTTTTCTGTAATTTTTAGCATAATTTTTACCCCCTCAGTACACTTATCATTTCTTTACTACCGTCTGGTCTCTCAATAAGAACTCCACACTCTTTTCCATTAAACTCTGCTGACTTCATATTAAAAGGATTCTTGTCTATTGTGAAGCTTAGACTTTTATTGTCGCCTCCAGAAAGATTCTTAACAATATTTTCAAAGTTTCTTATGATTCTAACAATTATCTCTCCATCGGTTTCATCAACTATTATCGGGATTTTATTCTCTCTAGGACTATTGTCATAATCATCAACAAAGTATATTTCTCCCTTTTCGATTCTCTCTTTAATCTCTCTAGAAGAACTGGATTCTATCCCTCTGATTCTTATATTTTCTTTGAATAGCTCTTTGTTGCGTTTAAGAGCTTCCTCAAGCCTTAAACATAGTTCGTCCCTTACCATAATCAAAATCCTTTCTGCTTGCTTTATATGTCTATTATAATATACTAAACAAGTCTTGTCAACTGTTTTTATATGAATAATTATACTTGCATAGTAACAGTTCTACCTGTAGAAGCTCTCTTAATAGTTATTCTTCTTGAGTTATTCTTTTCCTGCTCCTTGGCACATACTTCTTCAACAAGTCTATATGTGTTTTCTGTTTTGTATATCTTATCTTCTGATAATAGCTCACATACATAAGATAAAAGCTCTCTACCTGCTTTATACTGAGCAACCTCAGGGGTGCCTTCCATCAGTATATTTGCTAAAATCTTAGGATTATCATACAAAGTAATCTGTAATATGTATCTTACAAAGTCTGTTATATCAACCTTATTCTTATATACCTTTTGAATTAACTTTAAGCCTTTATTAGCTGTTGAAATATTTTCATTATCAGCGATTCTCAGGCAATATCTAACATAGTAATCTACAGCTAAAGCTGTTTTCTCTTTAGCCTCTTTTGCACCTCTGATAGTATTAAAACTCTCAAAGTTTTTTAGTCTACGGTTGACTCCACACATATTAGAGTCAATCTCGAATCTATCAGTTATTTCTTTTACTATCCCATCCGTGTCAAAGTATTCAGAGTAACTAAGGTAGTTATCAAGATTGAATGAATTAGGGATACTAGCTTTTATGTATATACCGTGATTTTTAAGCACCTCAAGAATAGACTCATCTGTAGTCTTATTAATGATAGGGCCTGCGAATAAATACTTATATTTAGGTAGGCTATTCTGTATCATTTCAGGAGTTATATTTCTACAAATAGACTTTATCTTAGGCTCAAGCACTTCATCAAACTGAACCAACTTAAAGCAATAACACTTATCGCCATCTATATCGTATACTGTTCTATCCATATTAGTAAAAGAATTACAAATATCCTCTATATTTGGATAATTAGTGCTTATGTATATCAAGTCGTCAAAATATTTCTCTGCTTGTTCTTCATATATAGCTGGAGCCAGCCTGATTATATATAAACGCTCAAAATACTCATTATGATTAGAAGCTCCATATAAGATTACTTCTTTTTCATATTCTTTGAATGTTGATACTGTATCAATATTTTTAAGTATTTTCCTTGTTATTTGCTCCTTAGTTAAGCTATATTCCATATTATTCACCTTTTCTAAAATTAAAACAACCCTTGTCTTATATTAAACATAATAACATAAAACAAGAGCTGTTGTCAACTTTTTATTTAATTATATTCCATATTTCGTTTTATCGTATATTCGTGCTAATTCAGGATTATAAACCTGATTGTACTCATAGGCGCCTGCTTCTGAAATACGGCTCATTTCATTATATATTGACTGTGGTAAAGGTTGTAGAGGATTACGCATATACTGTTCAACTGCTTGTAAAAATCTTTTTATATCCAAATCTTCTCTAAAGTCCTTATGAATAAGAGATTTTACGAAGCTTTTATATAGTATAGGGTGTCCCATAATTTTCTTGTAATAATTTAAGAAGATAAACTCTGATAAACGGAGCCCTCTAATCCATTCATTTAACATAATATCCAATTCCTTATGTTTATCAATAAAGGATACTGGAGCGTGGCCTTCTTTAATCTTATTAAAAAGAGTGTTATAAGTGAGGACTTCCAAAGTATATGACAATCTGTAAAAACAACACTTTTTATTAATAGGACAAGAATCTAAGTAACTACTGCGGATGCTATCTGAAAATACTCTCAAACAATCTTTTTCAACAGGTTCATATTCACAGTTAATTATGTGTATACCATTATTTGAAAGGATTTTAAAAATCTCATCGGAACTGTAACACCAATTTTTATCATTAACTTCTGTATTCACAATTACATCGTGTAAGTGGTGTACTCTTCCACTCTTAACATTAGGTATCTCTAACCCTCTTACTATGGTTAAAAGTTGGCTTGCTACATCACTAACAGTGATACTCAAATCTTTCACTTGAAAAGCATAGCAAGTCTCTCCGTTATATTCAAACAGTCGTAAATAGTTTTCTCTATAGCGTGTTCTCTCAGGAACAACACTTGCAATAATCTTATCTATATCAGGAAAGTCTTTATTGATACAAACTACAGTCTTCCCGAAAAAGTCTAAAAAGGAAGGTCAACCCAATCCAGTTTACCAAGAGTGAGTGCATATAGAACACTTTCACTGAGTCTTTCCCCTTTTAGTATTGTTTCATTTTCAAAATATCCCGGCTCACCCGGCTTTATTATCCCATAGACTACAGGACTACTTATGCCTCTCTTTGCTCTATATCGTTCTTGTGGCTTTCTAAGTGTTCCTTTCTTTGCTAAAGGCCACTTTGTTAATCTTTTAATTATAGTCATAGCTATACCTCACCTTTCATACTTATATGTACTCTCATACATTAATACTTTCATATAGCTCCGGAAAGCTCCGGATTCGTCCCTAATCGTTTTTTATATTAATCTTAATATATTTATCGTTTACTTAATTAAAATCGCTTAGGGGCGAAGCTGGAGCCTCTAGAGTTATCTTGAAGCAATCTTAGCCTTATATAGTTCTTCTAAGTTGATTACTTTTCTCTCTATTGGTTTGAGGTCAATTTTTTCTACCTTAACTACCTCAGGTTTCTCTATCTTAACTTCCTCTACTTTTTCTAGTTTAACTTCATTAGCCTTTTCAGCTTCAATTTCAGTGTCTTTAATAGGTTCACCTCTCAGAATATTCTCAATATTGCTAACATCATTATCAGTTAGCAATCTATCTTCAATAGCCATCTTGTATATATAATCAATCACTCCCATTACATTTGGGTTGTATTCATTTAGGCTTCGTCTTATGATAATGCCTTTAATTATTTCAAAGTAGGTGTCAGGATTCTTTAAAGCTGTTGATACAATCATTAACTGTAAAGCTTTGAGAAAGTCCACTTTATATCTGTAACATTTAATGTTTGTGATAGCCCTCTCTTTAGTTGTAGAGTAGTTAGCTTTATTATTTATTCCGAATACACGGTCTAAAACAGATTTAATGCCATATTTAGTGTTGTTATCGTTTATAGATTGAATTAGTCTTATCAAGCGTTGACTTATATTAGTTGAATTGAATGAGCAACTTTCTGCATAGTACTTTTCAGAATCAAAAATATTACCTATATATATATCTTCATCTATGAAATAGTCTTTAGTACGCTTAAAAGGAGATGGAACAATCTTTATTCCTTGTCTTGCTAACATTTCCAGTACTTCTAGCTTACTTTGTGGCCTAACCCCTATAATGGTTTCCACTCTATACAAAAACTTTAAGTGAGGATAAGCCTCTTTAAGCATTTCATCTGTAGTTTCCAAAAAGAACCTATTGTAATAATGAGTAAAATCATAGTCGAATCTTTTTACTCTAAAACAGTAGTAATTAACTCCATCCATTTCTACAGTTCTTCTATATCTAGCACTACTCTTAACAGACTTTGGAGACACCTCTTCAAGAATCGCCTCTATGTTTGGAAAATCTGTTCTTAGATAAACTAAATCAGAGCTATATAGCTTTAAACTAGGAGTTTTAAAATCAATCTTTTCAAGCTCAACAAAATATATAACAGATTGTGCTGTTCTAGTATTAATGATTCCATAAATTGTAGGATTCTTCAATTCATCTAATGGATAACATCTAATACTTGTCGTACTACAAGAGTTTAGATTCTTCTGTATAGTGTATTGCATTTCTTCTCCTATAAAATAAAAAATAGTTTATATCGTTATATTTTCATTATAACAAGGTATAAACTATTTGTCAACATATTTATTTATTTAATTTAATTAAAGTATCTGCAAAATCTCTAATCGACTCTTTACCTAAATCTATATCGTAAGTAATAACATACTTCACATAAGCCATTATACCTTCTAGATATTTACTACCTTCAAACTGAGGAGGAGCAAACTCCTGTATAAGGTTTAACAATCTTTCAGGCTTCGACATTATTGTAATATACATAGTATCTGCAATTAGTTGACTCAGAGGCAATTTATTGTGTGCATTGTTATATTCGCATACTAATCTATCAATATGTGTACTATATTTTGTCTCCGGAAAATAAGATAAGCCAGATATTATAGATAGTAAAGAGTAAACTCTATTGATAATCCTAGTAATTAAATCTTCTTCATTTAAGCGTTCCCATTCTTGTGTAGGAGTAAGATAGCTCTCAAAGTATGAAAAATTAAGCCCTCTAAAGTATATACTATCTATCCACTTTGGAGTGGTTTCTAGTGATTTACAGGACACTCCTCTACTAAAGGATGATTGCTGATAAAATAAGCCTGCTTCTTTTAGTTACCCTAGCATTTGAGAGTATTCTTCAAATTGAATCGTTTTAAGAGAGAACAAGTGTTTAAGGTTAGGGAATAGCTCCTGTATTTCCTCAGGAGTAACAATATTAGCTAAACTTATTAAGTTGCCTCTTCCCTTTTTAAAAACTCGTAGCATATTAAAACTTTTAACTGAAAAACAGTAACACTCTTTATCGTGTACCTTATAAGTTCCACGGTATTTTACTGATGTCCTCTTATTCTCAGGAGCAACAATATCAATCAGCTTACGGCCTAAGTCAGAATCACTCGGAATGTAGACTACATCAGCCTTAAGCTCTTTCATATTTCTATCTTCAAACTTATTTATCTTATCCAGCTCAAGAGCATATATATAATATGCGTCGTCTGAATAATAGTCTGTTACAATCCTGTGAACAGCTTGTCCATAGACAATAGGACGCTTAATAACAGTCTTTAAAGACTTCCCATTTTTAGGCATCCTACTAACCTTTTCAGAATCAACATCTACTAAACTATACTTCATAATTTCTGTCCTTTGCTCGTTCTTCTTGTTTCTCTAAAGAGTATCTTTCAAGTAAATCTTCATCGTATAGTGAGAAACCTACAAGGTCGTCGAAAACATCAATTATCATATTATCTTCTTCATCATCACGATATTTCGTTGAATCTATGATAGGCTTCCACCACAAACTTGCTTCTTCTTGATTATGTATTACATTCTGATGAATAAAAGATAACTGTAAAAAGAACTTATGCAAATCTCTGCTCTTTTCACTGGATATTCTTATCTCGTGTCCAAGTCCTGCAAAGTACAAATCTGTATTTGGAGTTCCACACAATATAGAGTTCACTATTTCTCCAGAGTTCTCTAGTGTATTTTTAAAGTTACTAATGTTGATTCCTGCTAGTGAGCCACCTAAGCATATACCGCCAGCCTCAAAAACATTAGTCAAGTATGGGAACATAGGTGTATCTGTATCTGAAATAAAAGCTGTAATAACATCAACACAGCCGTCATAAACCTTTATTTTCCACTTAGTTTCTGGCACCCAGTAATCGTATCTTTTGGAAACTAGCTCTCTAGTTATCTCATTGTTTGTTACGATTGTAACATCTAAAGGTCTCTGCATAACCCTCTTAGGAGCAGCCTTATAGTAAATCCTGTTGCCATCAATTCTATAAATACCTTCTTTTATGCTATTTTCATTGAGATTTAATGCTAATCTTCCATAATCGTTTATATCCACTACTGGAATTACTTTACTTAGATTTACAGGCTTTTTAGCTAGCCCAACAACCTCACATATCTTGTTATCTTTAATAGCTATCTTTTTCATAAAATAAATACCTTTCATATTACATCAACTTAAGTATATAGTAACATAAGTAAGATACATTGTCAATATGTTTATTCACTTTTATTGTAATAAGTCTACTCTTAGATAGTTGACGGTAAAATATTAGTATAAGGCTGATATGTCTTATAACTCTGGCACCTATACTAACCTAATACAAATAAAGTTAGGAGAGGAAAGAGAATGTTAAATAAAGTAAGTAGAGTAACCGTTTTAGCAATTGCTATTACAGTACTAGCAATGATTATTCAAACAGCTAGTGCTGAAGCGACTACTAAGAAAGCTCCGAAGAGTGCTGAACTGTGTTCACTAGATAATAACTCAGCACCTGTGGTCAATATGAAAGTAGATTTTATAGAAACCCACGAAACCCAAATACAAACAAAGGAAGAGATTGCTGAGAAGAAGGCTAAGGAAGAAGAAGCAAGGCAAGAAGCAATCAAGAGGGAAAGAGAGCAAAGGTTACAATCAACAAGGCTATATTCTATTGAAAGCTTTATGTTTGCTGGAAGAGTACACTGGAATAACAAACAGTTTACTTATTACTCAGAGAGAGTTCTACCGGGAGGCGGACTCAGAATACCCGGCAGGCACACCGAAGATGGTTTTGTAAAAGATGGAGATGGATATATAGTATTAGCATCAAGCACCAAAATCCCTAAAGGGTCGATAATAGAAACTCCTTTTGGAACCAAGGGGAAGGTCTATGACGGCTGTGAAGCTTGCACAATAGACTGGTTTGATGTGTATGTAAGGTAGGAGGAAAAGATTGAATCAATTTTACTACATAGACGCCAATACAGATTCAGTAAAGTTGACTACGGCTCCTGAGAAGGTGGAAACAGCATATAAAGGCATATTCGTAAAAAACTTTAAGTTAGCTAAAGAGTTCTTAACTTACGGCTACAAGTCAAAATATGACTTAGAGTGGGATATGGTAGAGGCTCCGCCATTTGGACTAGAGATTGCCCATAGAACGATTAATCAAATAAAAGAATTAGATGATGAGTTTAGAAAGTTTGTGGAAGAATACGCAGACTATGGTTATAGGTTAGAAGATTTAGAAAAGTCAGACGAATGGAACAAGAGGAACAGATTAAATAACTTGTTCATCTACTATTATGGCTTTTACAGATTTTTAGGTATAGACTATAAAGATAGGATTAAAAAAAGTATTGCAAAGAAGAATCAGTATAACTTTGTCAGAGTTAGAACTAAGTACAATCGTTCAAGAGAGCAGATTATCAGAGAGCAAGCACAAGAGCTTTTTGATAATCTAGAGTCCGAATTAAAGGAAATGAAAGAGGAGGTTGAGTATAATCAACAAGCTGTTGGCGTCAAGATAAATGAACAGAGAGTGGCATATAGAGAGTTACACGAATCTACAGAGTTATCTCCAAAGCGTTTGAATGATATTAAAAACATCTTAATTATTTACTTATCAGAGAGGGAATCTTTAAAGAAGAAACTAAGAGGAGCGGAATTAGCTATTTCGCCATATTGCAACAAGCCTGAGATAAGTGGTAAGATTGTTAAGAACAAAGACTTATCTATTTCAGATGTAAGATGGTCAGTCAACGAGGGATATAATATTTATAGATTTAAAAAGGCGGAAGAATCACTGATAAGCGATATAGCGCCTATGTTATTTACTTGGACAGCCTATAATAGACTGGCAAATATCACAAAAGATTTAGATTTGTGCAGAAATGAAGATTGGATAATCATTGATAGCGGTCAAGCAGGAGAACCGTTGAGCATAGAGGGAAGTTTTTTCGATAAGGACGAATATGAATTAACAGACAATGAGTTAGCTCTAGAGGCTGCTTTGAATCCAATACTAACAGTATTCTATAAGGAGAGATTTGAAGGTATAGATGACTGATAAATCATTACAGTACAACACTGTAGGCTCTCTATTAGATTTACAAGTAGGTAAGGTCTACTTTAGAAATGGTAAAGCATACTTGATTGAAGATAAAATAGATGAAGTGCTTTATTGCAGAGTAGATGATGAATATGATGAGGAAATATCCTTGGATAAAGCTTCTCTAGAAACCTACTTAGATTGCTTGTTCTCAGATGATGAAGATGAGCTGTTTTTTAAACTACAATGAGAAGCCTAAATAAAGGGAGATTGCTAAAATACAGTAATCTCCCTTTTTCTTTGATATTTGAAAATAAAAAGGAGAATAAGGAATGTTCCATTTTTCAACAGTTACACATCAGCCTGAGATATGCACAGCGTCCTCTCCTGCTACTTGTAAATACGCTAATGGTTTTCATAGCGAAGATTGGGTTGAGGTTCAAGCATACGCAGATAAAGAGAACGAAATGCTAAGTAAACTAACTGAGTTCCAAGCTAAGTATTTCCTAAGCAATCAAATGACACGCACAGATACATCACATCTATTAGTCAAGAATCGTAGTGAGGGATATACTACTAATGGTAGTTTAATAACAAATGACACATTAGCATACTTAGGTTTCACTAAAGAGGAGCAGGACACAATATTATCTTATGATGATTGCTATATAATTCCTAAGACAGAAAGAGCTATACAGAGATTTATGTATGACCCTAAAAATCTTAACTATATGTTTAACGAGCTACAAGAAGGCTTTGAAAAAGGTGAGGTAGGTAACGCAGTAAATGGTAGAGCATATATTAAGACAGAGGTGGTTCCTTATATTGATTATGCAGTAATGCACCCGGGCACCAATGTAATGGGAAAGGTTATAGACTCTAGGAACAATGTAGCAGGACCTTGGGGATATACATTAGCAGAATGTTGGGAAAACTATATCAAGATAAAAGAAAAAAATAAATCGCTTTACTATGCAAATAAACACGAGAACTCATTTTATGTAGTATGCTGTAATAAGCGATAAGAAAAAAGGCTGCTAAGGATACTCCCTTACAGCCTCTTACTTTGTTATCTAATATACTTTTCAATGTCAGGAGTAATATCCTCAGGATGTATAAACTCAGCTAGAGGACAATCATCGTAATAGCTACTATTATACTCAAAGTGAACTATTGAATCACCATCGAAACTAAAGAGGTCTCCTTTATAGCCTTCAAACTTATCTCCACTAGCTAATCTCTTTAGATATGGAATCAAGTCTTTAAGAGTTATATAGCCTTCTCCCTCAAAGAAGATGGCTGGCTGATGATAGTCGGCTCTCCAACTACCGTATCCTGAGTTGTAATACTCATCGTATTGGTCGTCTTCCACAGCTTTTACTCTAACATTAGGAAACTCTTTACAAACTCTAACAAGCCCGTTAATACTCATACACATATATAAATCCTCTCTTTCATATTTATAATTATAGAATAGGCTTACAAGTTTGTCAATATTAGATAAAAGTATAATAAATATAGAAGGAGAAATAATATGGATAAGAGAATAACACAAAGAATACTTAGTATCTTATTAGCTATTTCTATATGTGCCACAGTGGTTTCAGCAGGAATGTACGGATACTATAAATGGCAATATATCAAGAACGAGCAAATATCAGATGAGTTATCTAAGAAATATGCTAATGAAGTAGGCGAAACAGACTTTACTAATGTTTACTTAAAGCCTGATATAGACAAAATAAAGAGGGATATTCCTGATACTGTAATGTGGTTGTATATTCCTAAGATTGATTTAAGCGAGCTTGTTGTACAAGGAAAAGACGATAGTTTTTATTTAACTCATAATGAATATAAAGAATACTCTAGAATGGGTACAGTATTCTTAGATAGTCGAAATAATCAGAATATTGAAGAAAACTATTTAAGTTTCCTATTTGGACACAACTCAGATAATACAAAAATCAGATTCTCTAGGTTTAAAGAACTAGAAGATTTCTCAGGTCAGTATTTCTATATTTATCAGAATCATAAACAATATAAGTTTAAGATGATTGATTATTTATTTGTATCTCCAAAGACATCTTTATATACAGAGGGAATCACAAACGCAGAAACATTTAAAAAAGCTCTAGCAACGACTAATACATCAGAAGATGTTATCAACTCTATCTCAGACGATAAGAAGTATATGATACTTGTTACTTGTAAAACAGGTTGGGACACTAGTCAGAGAAGATTTATTATAGGTGAGCTAGAATCAACAATAGAATACTAGAGGTATATATGTTAAGTAAAGAAACAACACTTAATTTGTTAAAACAGGCTGCCGATGCTTATTACAATAATGAAGAACTCACTATGACAGATAATGATTATGATGAGTTGGCTCAGTATGCAGAAGATAACGGCTGGATAACACAGGACTTAATATTGAATGATAGTGCTACAATCAAAGGCACAAATGTAAAACATACAGTGCCTATGCTTTCTCTAGCTAAAGCAAAAACAACAGATGAACTAAAACAGTATATTAAGAGAGTAAACACAAGTACACATAAAGATAATACTTTCATTATTGAACCTAAGTTAGATGGCTTAGCCCTAGCTTTAATATACGAAAACGGTAATCTCATTCACGCATATACAAGAGGCACAGGCACACAAGGTAAAGATGTATCTTATATAATCAATCACAATGAATTAACTGTAAATAATATTCTAAATAAACTGAATAATACTAATATTGAAGAAATAAGAGGGGAGCTAGTTTGTTCTAAAGAATCTCTAATCTATAATAATGCACAGAGAGGTGAGCCTTTTAAGAATGAGAGAATAGCCTCTGCAGGGCTTCTTTCAAAGTCAAGATTAGGGCTAGGGTATAAAGCACAATTAGACTTTGTAGCCTACTCAGCTTATGATGTTAATAATAAAGAGATTAAAGTTCCTGAAGAGGCTTATCAAGCAAGCACAGATTTTAAAATGATTAACTTTTGTGAAAATGATAGCTTAGAATATATTTTAGAAGTGGCTGATACTCTCAGAGAAAGCTATAAGTACCCTACAGATGGGATAGTTATCAAAATGGCTAATCCTGTAGACTTAGGAAGCACAGAGCACCATCCTCTAAATGCAATAGCTTACAAGTTCCCCGGTGAGGAAAAGATAACTAAGATAACTGGTGTTACTTGGGGAACAGGTAAAACAGGGAGGTTTACTCCTATAGCAATCTTAGAGCCTGTAGTTATAGGCGGAGTAACTATAACAAATGTATCACTAAACAATATGGAATGGATAAAAGAGCGAGATATAAAAGTGAACTCAGTTGTATCTGTAACAAGAGCAAACGATGTTATTCCATATATTAAAAGAGTAGTAATGAATAACTCAGATACAATAGATATAGAACCTTTGAATGTTTGTCCTTACTGTAATAGTAACCTAGTAATGAAGTCAGCTTACTTAGAATGCCCTAATCATAATTGTCAGTCTACTGTAAATAATAGAATCAAGTACTATGTATCAAAAGGTTGTCTTGATATTGATGGAATGAGTAATGCTCTTATAGATGTATTAAAACTAGAATCAGTAAAAGATTTACTAGAGCTAGACTTAGATACATTAAAGAGTACAGATTACTCAAATGGGACAAAACTAGGCGATATTAGGTCAGAGCAAATATATAGTAAGATACAGTATGCTAAAGATAATACGCCTGAGTATATATGGCTAACTACACTAGAGATACCTAACTTAGGCAAGTCAACAGCGAAGTCTTTATTAAGTAAGTTTGGAGATATAGATAGCATTTTAAATGCGACACTAGAAGAACTACAAGAGGTTGAAGGAATAGGCAATCTCTCAGCTAGAACAATCATTAGATATAGAGATAATGCTAAAGCTATTTGGGAATCAATTAAGAATACTATTAAGATTCCTATCAATAAAGTAAAGAGCAATGGAATAACATTTTGCGTAACAGGGAAGCCTCCTGCTCCATATAGTAATAGAAATGATTATGTTAAAGCAATGGAAGAAAAAGGATATGTTTTCCATAGCTCAATCAAGCAGGATACACTGTTCTTAGTTTGTGATGATATTAACAGTAATTCCAGTAAGGTTAAGAAAGCAAAAGCTTTAGGAGTAAAAATCGTAAATGCTTTGTAAAGAAGTACAACTAAATAAAAAGAGGTGAGTATTATATGTATAGAACAATATACACAACAAACAATATTGATTGGTCTGTTTTATGGCCAATTATCTTAGGTTTCTCAATATTGATAATAATTGTGATAGTTTCCAATGTAGCAATATTTCAGAAACACTATGAGTTGCCGGGATGGTACGCAATAATTCCTATTTTTAATTCTTATAAGCAATCCCAAAAGACTTTTGGTGATGATTATGGTTGGATAGGTCTATTAATCGTTGTTTTAGGTATGTTTTCAGGAGTTGGTTATTGGATTTCAATCCCTTTACTAGTAGCTTCTGTTTGGTATAGCTGGCAAGTTTATTCTAGACTAACTGATAGTGACGGATTGAAGGTTTTAGCTATACTTTTACCATTCATTGGGTTACCTATTGTAGCATTTTCAAGCAAAACTAAGTATACAGGTCCTAAGCCTCCAACAAAAGAAAAAGAAAAATCTCCTAAAGAAGAAGAAAAGACTTTTAAAACTTGGGGGGAAGAATC
>ENA-OWNK01000008-OWNK01000008.1-metagenome-genome-assembly--contig:-NODE-8-length-91744-cov-14.545180_pt1 | contig 91744 bp, 79 predicted proteins | sample MGYA00245343_ERZ651121 | MGnify/ENA primary metagenome ERZ651121 (study PRJEB26857, sample SAMEA4031775) | metagenome | biome: human; feature: oral; material: saliva | place: Philippines | collected 2014 | study... | reverse complement strand
AGATCCAGCGAACCCATTCGCATAAGATACACTAGGCTAGCCAATTGGTTAGCCTCTTTTTTTTTTACAATCATAGATTGTACGATTGTTATCTTGGTCTATAGCGAAACGGTTAACGTCACTTATAAAGTGCAGCGAACTCGATTGTCGCATACAATTGAACGAGCTTATGGGTTCGAATCCCATTAGACCTTAAATATCTTTGTAGCGAAAAGGCTAACGCGATAGTATTATGTACTATGAGCTTAATAAATAGTATGCATCTAAGAATGTTTATTAAGTTGCGGGTTCGAATCCCGTCAAGGATACCATTATGGTGTGGTAGCGAAGAGGCTAAACGCGGTGGACTGTAAATCCACTCCCTTTGGGTTCGGTAGTTCGAATCTACCCCACACCACCATATGTTTCGGTAACTCAGCAGTAGAGAGCCTGATATCGGTGGAAGCAGGAATTAGTCACCTGTTATAAACTTCAATGACTTTGGTGCCATCGAATTAAATAAACAGATACGCCAGGAAGGACGTGGGTGCAAATCCCACCCGAAGCTTATCCTCCTTAAAACAAATATACCTCCTTAATAAGACAGTCGTGAAGATTGTCTTTTTTTTTTTATTCTTGAATTTTCTTGTACACACTCGCCCGCTTCGCGTGCCGATGGTATTCTTGAATAAAATAATAGAAAATGAGGTATAATAAAATGACTATCAAATTAAAACAAGTAATACATATGCAAACAGATTCTGTATTAATAGTAACACCTTCAGGTGAAAAAACATGGTTATATGTTGATTATGAAACAAAACCTGAATCAACAATTAATGAACTAACAGCTGAAGAAATGGTACTATTAGAAACAACTGTTTTAAAAATGGAAACATTAGAAACTGGTATTTCATCATCAGTGTTTTATGTTTCAGAACCAGAAAAAAAAGAACCAAAATACTTCACTGTTGCTGAAGCGATGAAAATTAGTAAAGAAATCATTTATTTCCATGGGGCAAAAGCCTATGCAATTAAACCATGTCAAAAATTACAAGAACATGTAAGAGAAGAATACGGCATCCAAAAATTAGAAATTTTACCTGAATCATTCAAATCTAAACCTGTATATCACTTACAAACTCAACCGGCAACAGGTTTAATTGAAGCTGAATTAGAATAAACCAAAGTGGTGAGCAATCATGAAACTAAAAATCAAACCATCATATAAGTATAAAATTGGGTCACAAGAAGAAATGCAGTCGTTTCTTCATATGAAACGAAAAGGTGCTTCTAAAACTAAGAACGCAAAAGTGTACTCTAGGAAAGAAAAGCACCGAAATTCGGTAAAATAAGACAAGTTTAACGCTTGTCTTATTTTTTTTTACATAAAAAAAAAGACTGCTTACGCAGTCTAAAACCAAAAAAATTTAATAAAAAATTGAATTGTGGACAAACCACTATGGACTAAAGAACTAAGTCAAGTGCTAGAACTACAACCTACTTAGTTCTTTATACAAGGAGATAATCCCTCTAAATAAAAAATTTAATATACAATATCGTGCCAAGATTAAAGTAAAATAACTTCCCTTGGCACTAACCAAGAAAGAATTAATAATATATCACTATCTCTAATGACATCACCCTATTAGAAACCCATTGTTACATCGATTCCTAATACATATATTATACCAAAATAACCTACATTTGTCAACAAGTGTGGGTTATTTTTTTTTTTCATCGAATAAAAAAAAAAGAATAAGGCTTGCTGAAAGTATTTTGGAGGAAATATATGTAATAACCAAAATTGCAAGCCTTAAACGAAAGGTTTAAAAATGAATAGTCCAATTTCCTGTATTGCAAGGAATTGAAACAAAACAAAAAAAGCTAAAAAGAATAACTTTCCTTATGTATTTTACCACATAAGTTTACGTATGTCAACAACAAATTTACATTCCACAAAAAAAAACCCAGAGCACCCCTTCGGGGTACCCTAGTAAAAACTCTTAATTATATTATTATCTTACTATTCACTATATCAAGCTAGGGAACTTTTATGTACCATATTAGGTCACCTATTGGGAAACCATTTTGTACTACTATATCCCACTAGACATTCCATTCATCCATTTTGAGTACCAATTATGGGAATTTTATGTAACCATTTAGGGAACTTTTATGTACCATATTAGGTCACCTATTGGGGAACCATTTTGTTCAAAATTTCATACAAAAATACAAAAAGAAATCACCATAAATTAAGAATAAATACTGCATGTTGCACCACCTACGGACACATACATACTCTAATTTCGTAAAAAGTGTACCCCTAACGGGGCGCCTAAAATACCCCAAATATACCCCCTAAAAGTTACCCGGCATGTCACGCACTACGTGACATATTAGGGGTATATTTTCGCACTAAATTCGAGACAATTCCGTACACTTATACACAGAAATTGTACCGAAATACCTCCACTTCGTTCCGTTATTACGGCAAAATTCCTGCGAGAATATACTTGTACGCGCGCTGACACTTGCGACACTAGTGTCCGTCATTAAGTCACAGCTTGATCAATAACCTCTGTCCAACTCTGTCCGACCTTTGTACAAGCTTTGTACAAGGTGCGTCATCGCCATTTTTTCTTTGTACAAGGATGGACATATGCGGTTCTTGGGTTTCCAATAACCTTTGTACAAGCCAAAATTCCTTTGTACAAGCTGTGACATTACTCCCTCAACCGTTTCGTCAAACTTACGGTGTTCGGAAAAAAGAATACAGAGCATAAGGGGTCGTGACGCACTCGATCGAAAAACTACGTTTTTCTCCCTCGGCGGTCGGCATAGCCGACACGACTGCCATGCTTCGCATGCCATCCCGCGCTTCGCTTGGGACCCTTACTCGCTTCGCTCGGGTGTCGCTTCGCTCCACCTGCTCTAAATGAGAAAAGAAAAATTGTAACGCTTATTTTTCAAAATATCAACCCTGTTGGTTAATATTTACTAATAAAAAGAAATAAGCTAGGATAAATACTTCGGACAAAAAAAATAATAAAAAAATTGTAATAGGCTCTCACTCACCTATTACAAAATAGTCCGAAAATAAAGAACAATTTTTAATCTTTAATTTCATAATGAAATATTGCACAAAATATTACATTATGAAATTAAAAAGAATATACTTTTCTCAGGCAATTGAAAATTGCAGAATGTGGTCCGAGATTAAATTAACATTATAATTTAAATCTCGTACCAAATTTGAAACGAAAGAAGTGAAAATAATGAGAAAAAATCGACTTAAAGAACTAAGATTAGAACGCGGTCTATCATTAGTTCAATTAGCCGAGCAATCAGGTATTCCACATGCCACATGTATCAAAGTAGAAAAAGACGAAGAAAATGCATTAAAAGCAACCGTCGAAACCTACATAAAATTTGCAGAATTTTATGGTGTATCACTCGATTACATTGTTGGATATAGTAATAAATTAAAAACATTATCTGAAATAACTAATTCATGGCATAAAGAATACATTAATAACAAAATCAAAAACCCTAAATTCAAAATAGACAATACTTGTATCGACATGAATCGAGGTTTAAGTTATCCTTATAATTTATTGAGAGATATATTTAGTATAGATGTCTTAACAAATAATGAAGAAAATATTCATGATTTAAATCAACTGATATTTTTACTAGAAGACGCGAGATCTAAAATATCAGAACGAGAAAATAAAATCATATACTTAAATTACCAAATGGATCAAAGTCTTAATTCAATTGGTTCATTATTTGGTGTAACAAAAGAAAGAATAAGACAAGTGATTCAATCATCTCTTAGAAAATTAAGATATGAATTACAACCTATTTTGTTTAAACCAGCATCTCAAATAAATAAAGAAAATGAAATCAAAAATAAAGAAGTGATATCTTTATTAAAAAATGCTATAATAAAATTAGAGAATAATATTGGTAACAAAATTATAGAAAAATCTGAAGAAAATAAACCGATAGAATCAGACCATATAATTAAACTCCATTTAAGTCCAAGATGCTATAACGCACTTGTTAGTAATAACATAAAAACAATCGGAGACATAATTAATTATAATAATACAGAAAATAAATCATTAATAGAACTACGTAGTATGGGATCAAAAACTTATAATGAACTCATAAATATACTATCTAAAAAGAATATCGAAGTATGGTAATCAAAATTTGGTTGGTATAACCAACCGATTGGATTATTGACCGCAGCAATGCGTAACATAGTTAAAAATTGTTAAAGAAAAAATATTTAAAAAATAAAATTTAATAATATACTATGTACATTCGCATTGACTCGGTATCTAGTAACAAAGAAAGATATCCTTTTCTAGTATTATATTTTATTTTAGGCAACTACAGTTCAAACTGTAGTTGTTTTTTTTTTCGATTAAGGAGGTTAAAAAATGATAAAATTACATGATTACCAAGAATATTGTAAAAATAGAATTATGATGCAACGTGCTATTGGTTTATTCATGGACTGCGGAACTGGTAAAACACTTACCACTTTATCAGCATTAAATGAGTTACAACTCCCCCACCACGTCCTCATAATAGCACCAAAAACTATTGCTAAATCAACTTGGACTGATGAAATAAAAAAATGGGGATTTAACTTACGGGCAATCTCACTTGTTGTTGATAAAAAAGGTAGAGACCTAACCAAGAAAAAAAGACACGCGTTATATTCTGAAATAGAAAACAACCCGCCATCAATATACATTATATCCCGTGATGTATTAACTGATTTAATAGAAAACACACCAATATGGTATTTTCCAACAGTTGTAATCGATGAAATCCAAGGTTTTAAAAACCATGCATCGGTCCGGTTCAAATCATTAAAGAAAATACGACCACACATTTGGAAACTAATTGGGCTAACTGGTACACCACAACCTAATGGGCTTATGGATCTTTGGGCACCTATGTATCTAATAGATGAAGGTTCATCATTAGGTAAAAACATAACAAAATATAGAAACACCTATTTCAACCCCAATCCACACATATTAGTCAATGGGTATCCAGTTAAATGGGACCCAAAACCCGGTGCAGAAGATTTTATACACCAAGTCATTAAACCATGGGTTGTTTCAGTTAAAAATACAGCAATAAAGCTACCACCATTAATAGAAAAAAACACCTATGTCGAAATGTCTGATTCTGAAATGAAAGACTACAATAAATTCAAAAAAGAAAAAGTATTCGACATTACATCCATTGAAGGGGATATCGATACGATTATTGCTCAAAATGCTGCAACACTCGCTGGTAAGTTACACCAACTAGCATCAGGGTTCCTGTATAAAGATAGAGAGCTTTGGGAATCACCAAAAGTACCAGAATACTACAGCATACATAAGCGTAAACTTGATGCATTAGAGCATATAATAAATACTTCATCCGGTAACATACTAATCCTCTACCATTACACAGCTGATTTAATAAATATTAAAGAAAAATTAACCCAGCTAGGATTTAAAGAAGGTATGACCCAACCTAACTTCCAAGTTTTTGATAAATCAGGACTTATGCAACAACAATGGAACAACAAAGAAATAAATATCATGTTACTCCAACCGCAATCAGCCGGGCACGGAATCAACATCCAACATGGTGGTTATACGCTTATATGGTACTCGATACCAACAAGTTTAGAAATGTACCAACAAGCTAATGCTCGTTTATATAGACAAGGACAAACTCATACAACTTTCATACATAATATCATAACGAAAGATACTATTGATGAAAAATTCTTAGCGAACTTAGAACGAAAAGCATCCGAACAAGAATCATTGAAAAATGCTGTACTATTAACTTTAAAGACGTAATTATTTACGTCTTTTTTTTTCTTAGACTGGTGAACCAGTCGAGCGTAAGTTGACTCAAAATAAAATAAAGAAAGGACGTCACTTATGCTAATAGTATATGAGGTAGAAGATAATCTATCACCTAAAAATGAAAAGATCATCACACCATATATTAATATCATTGATGAATATATTAAAAAAGCAGCAAAAACAATTGATAATAAGGAAAATTGGACTCAAAGTGATTATGATACAATATCACAACTGAAACAACGTCCGAAAATTTTGGAAAATAAAATTATCGAACTAATCAGTCTGGACGAAAATCAACACCTATATTTCAGTGTTGAACCCTATTCAATAAACTTTGAATTAAAATTATCTAAAGAAAATAATCATGGGCTCAAAATTTCTACTAATATTATCAAAAGAAACACAGCAGCTTCGCTGCTGTAATGAAGGAACAACAATCAGCACGCAGCGCGTGCTCGATTGTGTTTTTGGAGATAGGAAATGATTTCTAAACAAATTCTTTCTCCGAAAAAATAAAATAAAATACTACAAAACAGAAAGGATACGATAAATATGAAAAACGTATACACTAAATCAGTAGATTGGATGAAAAAGAATAAAGTGATCACTGGACTTTTAGCATTAGTTCTAGTTCTTACAGCAGCATCTGTATCAATTCTTTTCACGCCATCACATGCACAAAAAGTAACAGCACAAAAAGTAAAAGTAACAACACCTAAAGACACCGATTACTCTAAATCAGAGAAAACTAGTAAAATAACAGACAAATCAACTGTTGCTGACCTAGCTAAAGACTCAGGTGTTTCAGAAACAGTTATTACTAAAGCAACTGGTAACACATCTAAAACTGATGTGAAATTACCAGCAAAAGGTGAACTTAAAGTATTAAGTAACGTTAAAATCAGTGAAAAATCTGAAAATAACGAAACAAAATACGTAGCAACTATTGTATCAGAAAATACTAAAAAAGATATTCCAGTTGCTAAACCTAAAGACGGTACACCTAAGAACACAGGTAAACAAACTATCGTAACTATCCAAGACGAAAGTGAAAACCCTGTCGCTGATGCTATTACTGTTAACCCTATTGTAGTTAATGGAAAAACTACATATGAGGAAAAAGGTGATGCTGCACCCCACAAATTAACTTCTGAAGAAATTAAAAAAGAAGTTAAAACTACTGAAAACAAACCAGTAGAACGTGAAATTATTGAAACTAAAAAACCTGACGGCACAGTTGAACACAAAGACCCTGAAACTAGCAAACCAGTTAAGATAAAACCTACTGAAACAGTTAAACCAGTAGATGCACCAAAACCTGTCGAAGAACCGGCTAGACCAGAGCCTAAAACAAGAGATCCACACGTGGACAAAAACCCTTGGAAAGAAGAAACTCGTACGCGTACAGTAACTGTAGATGAAGAATATACAGAAAATACAACTGAAGATGTTTACGAAACTAAACAACTGTTCGACGACTGGTTATACCTATCTAACAACGGCGTTCGTTACCAAGAGCTAGGTTGGTACGATGATTTCCCAGGAAATGTATTAGAAGATTTACAACTTAAAATCTTTACAGAAAAAGGTATCAAAGTATCAGTACAAACTGAACGTAAAGTTCGCGAAACTAAAAAAGTTAAAGTTGGTACGAAAACTATACCTGTGACAAAAGTTCGTAAAGTTCAAAAACAAGAAACTTACACTGTATGGGTGAATGTAGACTCAGGTACTGAGAGAACTACACGTCCATAATAAAAAGAATAAAATAATAGAGGTTGTCACAACATGTGATAACCTCTAGATTATTAATTGTAAAACATAGAAAGACTATGGTATAATAGGACCATAGCAAATAAATAAATCACATAAACAGGAGAAACAATAAAATGAAAAAATCTAAATTAATCTTATCTTACCTACTAGCAGCGGCTGCATTAACTACAGTAACAACAGCTAGTGTCAATCAAAACGTTAAAGCTGAAAACGATGTAAAAGTAACTACTGAACCAGCTCAAGAAACTGGTAAAGTAAGTGCTGTTGTATTAGAAAATGAGCAAGGTGCTGTAATCCGTGTTACTGCTCATGAAGATGTTCAAAAAGTTAAAACAGCATATACAGTTGACGGAACACAAGCTAAAACTGTGAACTTTGGTAATTTAACTAAAGGACAAGTAAAAGACATTCAAGTAAGCTTTGGAACACAAGCACCAGCTGTTAAAACAGTAAAAACATTACCCAACACAGCTGTTGTTAGCGACCGTGTGGAATTTGCTAAAACTGTGAAATCTCACGCTATCAAAGGTTCTGTAAGCTTTGAATATGAAACTAAGAAAGTATTAGCAATTGAACCTGATACACCTGTAGCACCTACAGTTCCTACTAAACCAACTGACAGCGTTAAGCCTGTAAAACCAGTTGATACAACTAAACCTGTTACACCTACTAAACCAGTTGACACAGTAAAACCAACTGAACCAACAAAACCTGTAGACGTAACTAAACCATCTGAGCCTGTTAAACCTGTAGATACTACAAAACCAACAGACCCAGCTAAACCAGTTGAAAAACCAACTACTCCAGTAGGTACACAACCAAAAGATGAACCTACTACTCCAACCACTCCAAAAGAAGACAATGGAACTTGGAAAGAAGAAACTCGTACGCGTACAGTAACTGTAGATGAAGAATATACAGAAAATACAACTGAAGATGTTTACGAAACTAAACAACTGTTCGACGACTGGTTATACCTATCTAACAACGGCGTTCGTTACCAAGAGCTAGGTTGGTACGATGATTTCCCAGGAAATGTATTAGAAGATTTACAACTTAAAATCTTTACAGAAAAAGGTATCAAAGTATCAGTACAAACTGAACGTAAAGTTCGCGAAACTAAAAAAGTTAAAGTTGGTACAAAGACTGTACCTGTAACTAAAGTTCGCAAAGTTCAAAAACAAGAAACTTACACTGTATGGGTAAACTCTAAAACTGGAGAAGTTCGTACAGAACGCCCATAAGGCATAACAAAAGACTAACCGAAAGGTTAGTCTTATTTTTTTTTATATTAAAAACAAAAGGGTAACTGAAAGTCTTACCAAGGAAAATGATTGAAGATAAATGTAAAAAGGTGTATAATAAAGATATGAAAATAAAAGGAGCAATATACGGAGCGTGGAATGATGAAAACGATCCTTATCAAATGAAACGTGATGAACACGCTGTTAAGTTTTATGAGGCAGTGAGAAAAAGAAATAAAGTTTTAGAAATAGAAGTAATAGCCAAAAATACAGGATTTTCTAAAATTGATATAGAGAAAATATATAATCATATATTTATTACTGAACATAATTTAAAGGGAAAAATCCAGCGATTTACCCCCGATTATAATATGGCGGAATCATGGAGGAGATTGAGAGAGGGTACGAATATCCAAGAACATGATATAATTCTTTTACAACATGAACTTATGGAGTTAAACTTAATGAATAATAATAAGTTAGATTATTCTACTGCTCATAATATAACACAAGAAAAATATAACTATCAACAAGCGTTAGCTAAATGGCTTAAACTTAAAGAAGGAGGTATCAAATCATGATAAAATTTGTTAAAATTTCTAATTCAAAAAGTAAGGGGTATTGGTATTACCCAGAAAACAATAACGCACCTGGAATGATAGAAATAAACGAGAAAACAGGAGATGTCAATGTAATTGTTGAATCTACTCTGGATCAAGAACTAGGATACCCTATTTATGCAAACAAAGCCAAAGCGTATGTTAAAAGACTGTTCGATTCTGGGAGAATGCCTGATGAAGAAAGTTTAGTGTGGTATTAAAAGAATATTTTAAAGGAGTGACTAAAAACACTATTTCTTAAGAAATCGCGATTTTTGAGTCACTCCTATTTTTTTTATATTAAGATGTATCGAACGTACACCTTGAGAATGTCCTTAACAAATAAGGCTTATAATAAAATATCTTATCCTTGACGAACAAGGTTTTCGACTACTCATATTGTATCAATAATTGCCTAGAAAGTCAATCATTAATGCACCTCAACATTTACGCTTTAATTTCTAAATTTTAAAGAGCATTTGTCAACCCACTAGAAACAAGAAGACTAACCAAAAGGCTAGTCTTCTTTCCTATATCCTCTCACCTTGAAATCCAGTTTATCCTTTATTTTCTCAAATAAAGAAATCACATCACTTGGGACATCCTTCTTAAACACCAGAATAATTCCGTTATCAGTCATTTCTTCCGATGCAATCCAATCATTTATTTTCTCAAGGTAAACTAATGTTTCTTTTCTTGGTAATACCATCATATTATCTTACCCTGATATAAGTTGCACCATGTCCAACATTAGCCGTATTAAGAACAGTCTGGTTACCCTGCCATCCACCATGAATAGCCTGTCCGTTACCGGCGTATACCCCAATATGAGCAACACCTAGTCCACCATCTGGATAATAAATTAAGTCACCAGGTACTGCCTCCGAAGCAGGAACAACTGTACCTAAACTCATGTAACCAGCTGGCCAGTCATGGAAGTTAATACCTACAGATTTAAGAGCATTCGTTACAAGCATTGTGCAATCTTGGATTTTACCGATTTGAGCTAAAGCTGCATTATAAATAGCACTAGCTTTATCACCAGAGGCAGGTGCAACCTGTTTCGGTTCTTCTTTCTTAACTTGGACTTCTTCTACTTTCTTTTTAGGTACTTCCTTTTCAACCTTTTTAGTTTCTACAGGTTTCACCTCTTCTTTTTTAACCTCTTTTTGCACAACTTCCGGTACAGGTTTCGGTGCAACAGTTGTATTCATAACTGTTGGTTTAGGTTTACTTTCTTCTTTAACCACATCAAGAGATACAGGTTTTACCTCAGGTGTTTCTACTACTTTATTATCCACCTTAACTTGTTCCGATTGCGTCTTAAGCACTTGACCTACGAAAATCAAATTAGGATTAGATATTGAATTGTACTGAACTAAGTCATTAACTGATACCCCAAGATTTCTAGAAATTTTACCTAAAGTATCACCTAATGTTACAGTATAATAACCATTAGACTTAGCTTCCTCAGCCTTCGCAACAACTGTTCCGTAACTAAGTTTATCCCCTGGAAAAATAAGAGAACTTGTTAGGTTGTTATCCCTCATAAGTTGATCCACACTTGTCCCATTATTAATAGCTATATCCCAAAGAGTATCCCCTTTTTTAACTGTATAAATTTCCGCATCAGCAAATTGTGAAAGACCCATTCCTAAAGTCGTGAGCACAGCTGTCGATGCTATTACTTTTTGTATTTTCTTCATTTATTTCTCCTTCTCTATCTATTTTTCTCAATCACGTATTATTAATTATAACCTAGGAACGCAGATATTTCAACACTTGTAACCAACTTGTAACCTATCGTTCAAAACAGTTGGTTGCACCAACCGAACGTATATATAGTAAAAAAATAGCGTAGTAGCACACTTTTGTATTTACAAATAATCCAATATGTGATACACTACCTATATAACAATATTTCAAAGGAGTTTTATCAATGAATAAACAAGAATTAATTAATTATTTATCAGAAAAAGCAGGAGTTAAAAAAGTTGAAGCTGAACGCGTTTTATCAGCATTCACAGAAGTTGTTGAATCAACTTTAGCTAAAGGTGAATCTTTAACTTTAGTTGGATTCGGTAAATTTGAAGTACGTGACAGAGCTGCTCGCACTGGACGTAATCCTCAAACTGGAGAAAAATTAGCAATTCCAGCAACTAAAGTACCTGCATTCAAAGCTGGTAAGTTATTAAAAGATGCTGTAAAATAATAAGCATTAATAAAAGAAGACTTAGGTATTAAACCAAGTCTTCTTTTATTTTCCTATTTATTTAAAACAGGTACGCGAATATATGCAGTTTCACTAATTTCGTGATTATTTCTAACACCATTGTAATTCGCAAGTTCATCAACTCCAACACCTGTTATACTTGAGATATATGTTAAAGTATCACCTTTTTGAATATGATACACCCACCCTTGGTCGTTCGTATATTCCATATTTGGAATGTGCTGATACAAATCGGCACCGACAGGCGGCTTAGGTGACGTTGATACTTCAGTGTTATCTTTTTTATCACCTGATGAATCACTTGATTTAGGTTCGGATTCTTTCGGACCCTCATCTTTTGGTTCACTTTTAACCTCTGTTGTTTTATAAATAACATTTGGTGTATTTTTTAATTCAAATAATTGATTTGAAACAACGTTATACCCTATGATGCAAATAAAAACTGAAAGGAAGAAACATGCAACAATACTTATAATTTTATGCTTCATAAAATTAACCTCTCTATTTGTTGTAAGTTAAGACCATTTATGATACAATTATAACATGGTAGTGACTTTAATGTCAATCAGAGCAGTGACTTTAAACTACTATAAAGTAAACTATCAAATAAAACTATAAATAGAGAATAAAATCTCTGCATCGAAAGGATCAAACTATGACAGAAACTATTAAAACAAATCAATTAACGCCAAACAGAAAATTCTTTGTACGAGGAAAAGTTGTGTACTCACGTATTGCATCTAAAATCGACGGCAAAGAATTAATCGAAGCTAATATTAAAGCAACTCAAAGAGGTCAAAGACCTAACGCTAAACCTTACACTAGAATTCAAATCAGTAATGTAGAGGTAGTGCCTACTGACCCTAATGGTTACACTATTGAAGAACAATACGCTCAAAGTAAATTCTTCGTAAGTAGAACTCACCAAGAACGTGGTCAACAATTCAGCAAAGACAACGCTGGACACTTACCAAAAATCTATGTAAAAGACTTACAAACTGGTGAATATAACCAAATCGAGAACAAAGGTGAATTAGCTCACGGATTAGATGTTACATTAATGCTTAGACCATACACTACTTCAACTAATACAGGTGTATCATTAGACGCCATTTTAGTAAATGAACCTATTCGTTACTATGGATCTGATGCTAGTGCTGAATTAGAAAAATTAGGTATTGTATTAAACAGCAACCCAGCATTTGACCAAGCCCCAGCTAACAACCAAAATAACGTAGCACAAACAACTTATGCAGCTCCACAACAAGCTCAAGTTACTCAACAAGTTATGGCACCTAACCCATTTACTAACGACGTTATTGCAGATCAAGTTAGACAAGCAAATCAAGTTAACCAAGTAGTTAACCCATTTGAGCCACCTAAAATCTCAAATCCATGGGAACAACAACCAGTAAACACTCAGGCTGGTATTCAACCACCAGTACAACCTACTTTAAATAACCAAAATCGTGGGTACTAATTAAATAAACAATAAAGAAAAAAATAAAACCGTCATTGCTCTGATGACCTAGCACAAAGTATCTAAAAGGTCTTTGTGCTTTATTTTTTCCATTAAAAATATAGAACGAAAGAAGGTTTAATATGTCAGAAAACAAAATCGAAAATACAGTCTCAGCATGCTTTTTCTGTAAAAATGCATTAGACAAAACAATAACTGTCAATGAAGACACAAAATTAATCATACATGATTACACACCTTGTCAGTCATGTAAAGAACAAATGGATAAAGGTATTACTTTAATAGGTGTCACTAATGAACCAACAATTGAAAACCAATTACCAATAACAGTTTTCGAAGAAATCCCTTATTACCCATCAGGTGATCTTATGGTAATCGATGAAAAAATGCTGGACAAAATATATACAGATGAGAAACAAATAGAGGAAATAAAATTAAGAAAAGGTGTGTTCGTCACAGTAGATACTATTAAGAATATTGAGTTAATGAGTAAATTAAAAGATAGCGAGCTAAAATAATGAATCCATTATGGATGAACTATTTGTCTTTTTACAATCATCCATTCATCATGTCTATAAAAGACAATGAAGCATGGACTGTATCTGATAAGAATAAAAGACCAATGGACATTAAAGGTTTTATCGAAAACCAAAGACTTTTCGGTGCAACAGAGCCTACTAAAAAATGCTTAACTACTCTACCCTCATTAATAGAAACTATACCCAACGCTGTAAATCACACTTATTATATAAACTCATATAGGGATAATTTTATCATCCTTGATGTTGAAAAAACATGTCCTGATGAATTAAAAGAAGAATTTCTAAAATTACCATTCATATATGGTGAAACATCTATGTCTGGACAAGGTTATCATTTAGTGTTTTATAAAGATGATTTATTCGACAATTTCTCAGATCTTAAATCTAAAACAAAAATGCAAGATGAAGATAGATATTATGAAATATTAATAAATCACTGGGTCACATTCACTAGAAATATGATCGAACCACCAGCTGAACCTGAAGGTTCTATATCAACCTGGTTTAACAAATTAGCAGAAAATGAGAACCAAAAAATGATCGATTTTGATGCAAGTGAGTTCGAAATTGTCGACCCAGATGATATACCAGAATATATGTTCCTATATGAAAATACTAAAAAAAGAACAAGCTACAATAAAACCCGTAGTGACTTCAAAGACGACGATTCTCGTTACGAATTTGGTTACGCAGGTCACATTGTAGCAGTATTATGGAAAATGCTTAGTCTAAGCAACATATTACGAACTGGTCACGAATATACCGTTTCAGAAAAAGCACAAATAGCATATGATGTATTTGTTGACCTAATACCTCATAGATCGAAGCATGACAGTAAAAGAGGTAACGTACCTTACCTGATGTATATAATCCAAATACAGGTACAAAAGAAAGAAAAAGAACAGGAGAATAAGTCAAATGCTAAAAAGTAAACTCATGGCTGGTGCTCTAATCGGCGTACTTGGTTTAACCGCTATTGGTACCTCTTACGCTGTATACCAGCATAATTCAACAACTCTTGTTGATAAAAAAGAAGGGATAAAATACAACCCCATAAATAATGAAGAAGATTACCAAAAAATTCTTGAAAACAAAAAAAATAAAAAATCACATATTCTAATTTTCCATAGACCATCTTGCCCAGACTGTCAAGCATCTTATGGAAAAATTGAAAAAAGTATCAAAAATCAAAGCAATATCTATACAGTAAATACTGATACGGCATTTGGTGTGAGACTTATGAAAACATATAATGTCAAATCAGTTCCATCTGCGACAAGTGTGGCGTATGATGGCGATACTGAAATGATAACAACAGAAAGTATCTATGGTAACGATACACTAAACGCAATGATACACGAAAAAAATAGACACTAATTAGTGTCTATTTTTTTAATGATGTATATATAACATAAATCCTGCTGAAACAACAGCTAATACAACCAGTAACGTAATTACAACATATTCACTAGGTTGCCCAGTACGATATAACCAAAAATGTTTACCTTTTTTAACACGAGCTCCGTTGTTATACTCCTTATATTTACTAAACGGATACAACCAGCACACACCCATTCGTGAATAACTGTCCCAAAATATATGTAAAAAACTCCCCAACACTAACCATATGAATATCGGCCATTTTAAAAGACCACATAATAATAGTAAAAACCATATAGTATGTGTTAGGCCTCTGTGTTTAACTGGTAAATGAAACCGTCGCCCAAGCATTGATTTCGGTTCGTCTATATCTGGTAGTAATGTTCCAAAAAGAAACAAAATAGATGATAAAAGTATATAAGTACCCATATCTGTAAAACTACTACCCTTATATGAGAAATAATTAACTACATCATTATTTAATAAAACGTCAGGTAACTTGTCCTTCATGTTAATATATAAACCATAACCTATTACAAGCGTCGAGACGTTTGCAATTACATGATTACGACCTAACATGAAAAATACCTTCCGTTGAAAATGTCCTAAAACTATTGTATCATAAATCTATACAAATGTGAAGATGTTTCGCAAATCACCATACCGCTACAAGCAGTCGGTAGGTTACAAAGTATATTAAAATTAAGAAAGGTGGCTCCATTATGACACAATTAAACCCAAAATACTTCTCAAGTAGTCTTACAGGCGAAAATAAAAACGCAGGTATACTGACACTTGATCTAAATTTAAAATCGAACACAGCAACATATAAAACATTTTCTAACAAAAGAGATTATAAGAATGGTAATGTCGTTGTTAAAGAAATTCCGATACACCCTATTCACCCAGATGTATTCACATCTTTAATCAAATCAAATTTTGATAAAGAGATAAACGATTATGTATTATTAAAATCAACATCTGAATATGATCTTTATTTCAATATCGAGGTAACTCAAATCGAACTTGAAACAAGAAAAACAACATACTCAAAAGCAGAAAACAACCATAAAGTTGGATATAGATTAAATCTAATTAAAGTTAATGCGGGTCTAACAAAATGCGCAACTCATTTAACTAACCATCTATTATCATTAGAATTTATGAAAAATAATACGCATTATTACACTGAAGGTTATAACACTTGGGATATGATAAACCATATCAAAACATTACTAATGGATATTGAATATGATGAAAGTGCGTTATTTAGATATATAAATGATTATTCTTTATATGATGAATTAACTTTAACCGCAAATAGATGGCAACACAACATGGACGCTATTGTAAAAAGTCTTTTCGAATATAATAAAGGTGAATCGTTATTTATGTCTAACTTACATAAACAAATGCTTTACCTAGATGTTCATAAAATAGATTTATCTATGTATAAAAATATCTATCATACATTAGCTAACCACCCTGAGATTACACATTATAACCTAAATACCCAGCTATTTGATTTAATTACTGGATTAGAGCAAAATAAAGTCAATCTAACACCATTACCAGAACCCGATGAATCAATCGTTCCAACTTATTTCACGGATCAACAAAAAGCAGCTATTACATCAAATGAACCAATGGCTCTTATCCAAGCAGTTGCCGGTTCAGGTAAATCAACAACTCTACTTCAACGAATTGCGTACTTAAAATCAAAAGGAATTGATGAACATTCAATTACTGTATTATCATTCACTAATGCTGCTGCTGACAACATAAAAGAAAAAAATGAGAACGTAAACTCATTTACAATCGCATCACTAGTGAATAAGATTTACACAGAAAACTTCCCTATGCAACAATTATCATCAATTCCAACACTAGCAAATACTATTGACATTTATTTCAAAAATGATATTCTAGCAAATACTTTCAAATCATTACTTAGAAAACTAATGTCACAAAGCAATACAGCTACTGTGAACATGAATAATTTCATCAAGCTTAACACAAATAAAGTAATCGATATTCTGAACAAAACTGGACAGACTACTCTTGAATTACAAATTATCATCTGTCAACAACTGTTGTTATCGTTAAAAGAACCAGATGATATCTATACCGAACACTTAATTGTCGATGAAACTCAAGATAATTCAATCTTTGATTTCATATTCTTACTAAGTTATGTTAGAAAACATAATGCTACCCTGTTTATCGTAGGTGATGCCTCTCAGACTCTTTATGAATTCAGAGGTGCTAATCCAAAAGCATTAAATATCATCGAAATGTCAAATGTGTTTAAAGCATACAAATTAGAAATTAATTATCGTTCAAGCCAATACATTTTAGATTTCGCAAATACTTTATTATCAGATATTGAAACTAATCAATATGCAAATCTTAGATTACAAACATCTAACCCACAACCTTATTCTGAGGTTGATTTCAGAAATACTGTTCAAATAGAACACAACAGAGTAGCTAAATTAACAGATATTAGATTAAGCATTCACGATATTTTGACAAATATGAGTTATTACATTGATGAGAAATTAAGAAACGATGAGAAAGTAGCGTTCTTAGCCTACTCTCGAAACGAAATCTTAGCAATTGAAGAATCATTAAAAATCTTATACCCTGATATTACACCACTGAAATTAATGTCAGATAGAAGTGCATCAAGCACAATGTTCTCAATGTTCATTAAACACAAATGGAATGAAATGAAATTAATTCCAGCCCAAGATATTCTAAAAGTTGTTACAGATGGTATCCTATCTTATACATTAGAAAATAGCGCTAACCCTGAAGGTGAAGTACCATTCATTGAGTATCACTTAAAACAATGGGTTGATATGAACTTACCTACTATTAATGGTTGGTTTAACCACTATAGCACAAGACAAATATCTAAGCATCAATATTTAGATAACATCCAAAGCACATTAATAGAATACGAGCTGCACCTAAACGCAATTTCATCAAATAAAGATGAAGAAGAACCAAAAATCGATTCAAACATTATTTTATCAACTATTCACGGATCAAAAGGTCTTGAATTCGATAATGTTGTTGTTCTATATAAACAAACTAAAGAGCTTTCTGAGGAAAACAAAAGAATGTATTATGTTGCACTAACTCGCGCTATGTTATCAGAATATATTATAAGTTATGGTACAAGTGATACTAGTACCCTACTTGAGAACTATAATGATATCATCTTTATGAACCGAGGTGCCAAATAATGCGTTCTCGGGTTCAAACTAAAAATCGCTATAGGTTCACTGGGCTATTTGATGGCACCTCAATAGTTGGTAAAAGGAATAACCTATTCAATATATGCGTAAAAAATATTAAAAATAAATCCAAGAACGAATATTTTAGAAATCACACCCACATCCTTGTATCAAAAGCACAATATAAAAAATTCGCTAACATACCCATTAACGCTAAAATAGAATTTACAGCATCTGTTTATGAATACAATAAATTAAACAATGAATCCTTTGTCCAAAGAAAACAATATGGGCTAAAAGATATTAATAAATTAACAATATTATAATGAGGTGGAAACTATTGAATAAACTAATATTATCACTTATGGCTACCCTAACCATTCTTTCAGGATGTAGCCATAAACAAGTTCATAATAAAGAAAAACAAAATAAAACAGAAGTTGTCCAAAAGACAATTGAACCAAAACAAGAAAACAATCATTTTGTTGAAATTCTAAATAAAAACACTAAATCCAATATTAAAAGCGGTGCTACCGACCGTGGTGCTATAATGACAACAACACTTGATTCAAGTAATCGACCAGCTGGTGCCCACATCAGACTTATGGATAAACATGAACCTGGTTCAAATGGTATTAAAAGACCTGGAAAAATCCAGACTGATCCATACGGTTGGGCTAACTTTAAATTAAATGGAAATTGGATCAACAATAGAACTCATCTTGTAGGATGGCAGTTTTCAGAAGTTAATGATGAATACAGTAATCTTGTAACAGCAACTAGTTACTTAAACAAAGGAACTAATGAGAAAAAATCTGACACAAGCAACCCTGAAGGTATGCTGTTCTATGAAACAAAATTAGATAAATGGTTAAAAGATAATCCTGATAAAGAATTAGACCTATATGTTAAACCAATATATGAAACAAGTACGAGTAAAGTACCATCTCACATCTACATGCAATGGGTCGGTATCGATAAAAATGGTAAGTTATTACCTATCGACACACAAGGTAAAGCAGAAAAACATGAACAATATCACTACGTACTACTAGAAAATAAAGCACCAGGATATACTGTAAACACAGAAACTGGTGTGATAAAATAGGAAAGGAAAAAATAATATGGAACATAAACAAATAATAATCGCATTTTCTGGACCAATGGGTTCAGGAAAAGACACGTATGCAACTGAATTATTAAAAATATATCCAGATGCTATGATCACCTCTTTTGCAAAAGCACTTAAAATTGAAGCCACCGATGTCATCGGTCTATACCATGCAGGTATGTATGATCAAATTGCTGAATATTTAAACATTGAAACAAACGATTTGATAGACTTATTAATCATATTAGAAGATACAACACTTGGTGATACTGGCTCAACAAGAACACCAGCCGTAAGAAAATTATTACAGACTATCGGTACAGAAATTCGTAGAAAACAAGACCCTAAATATTGGATCAAACAACTTGAACGAGATATTGTCAGTTCATTATCTGAAATAGTAATTATTACCGACGCAAGATTTCACAATGAATTAGAATGTGTTACGAATTTTGATAAATCAATCATATTTAAACTTCATGTAACACCAGAAGTTCAAGCTGAACGCATCCAAAACCGAGACGGATTTACTCCTACTAATTTAAGCCACCCATCGGAAAATGATTTCAAAAATTTCGATCACGAAATTGTTGCAAATGTTGATACAAATCATCCAATCGAATATAATGTCGATTTCATGCATAAACTCATAGAGGATTTACGAAAATATGACTAAAACTTATACAATATATAAATCACAAAACAACGAACTGGTACTTGTACCAACCCATGTTTCATTAAAGGATATACAGCAATCAAAATTAACACCTTACCCACAAGGTAACTCACACGGGCATATGAAAAACATCCCTAGATTTGGTTTCTATCATGAAACAAAAGAAAGCTTCGTTATAAATCAAATACCAAAAACGGAACTCAAGTTAACTATACCTGACTTCTTAGAGAAAAGAAAAGATGTAATCTCAAAATCACAAGCTATAGCAAAGAAATTACGAGATAAAGACTTAATCCAAATGCCACTAGAAAAACTTGACGACGCACTAGGTGATTTCCCTAATATGACCAAGCATCAAGAACAAGAATCTCTTGTCAACTTTATAAACGATTATCTTGTTTCAATTGGTCTATACCCTATTGCTGCTGATAAACTAAATGGTGAACAGTTGTATTACTTCTCAACTATAGGTGATTCGCTACTTAAAATCAAAGCAATGACAATTACTTATAATAATAATGATACTAACCTATTACTATCAAATGTTAATATGAAATTATCATTAATTAAACTTGGTTGGTCTGATTTCTCAAGAATGAACCATCATTTAAGTGGGACCTTCTTCGAATGTATCTATTACATAGCTCACTTGCAAAAGAATGAACCTGTAATAGCATTACTAGAACGAACATTATTCGGAAATATCGAAAGTGTATATTCTGATACTGTTAATTCATTAAATGATATCTTCGAAAAACCAACCATAACAACTGGTTTTACTGACAGTCAAATCGAAACAATCATCGAAGGTACAACTCCGACTAGAGGATTATATCCATTAAATAAATCATTGTTCATCTTCCTTATGAACGATTTACTAGGTAAAGGACTTCCTAATAAAACAATAAGTCTTCAACTAGGAATCACAGATAAATATCTAGCAAAATTATACAAAGAACCTAGTTCAAGTACTAGAACACACATAATAAAAGATTTATACAACATTAAAAAAGCTACTGATTAATATCGGTAGCTTTTATTTTTTTTTATGCAATGCAATACACGCAGTTGCTATCATTAATAATATACCAAAACTTATACCATTATAGGTACCAAGCCCTGTTATCGCTAATATATTATAAACTACATGCAACACAATTGTGTTTAACACCGATTTGTATCGTAAATATACATAACTTAATATCAGAGCGAAAATCGTACCGACTATTGCGTGATACAGCGTTCCGTGAATTGATCCAAATGCAACTGCAACAAAAATGACGTATACGTATTTAAAATGTGGTTTTATGTTATCAACCACACTTAATAACGAAACTCGGAACATGAATTCTTCAAACACTGGAGCCACAACCGTTGTAAGTAATATTTTAGTAATTATACCTGAACTATTTATTGACTTTTGATATGTTTCTAACCCTTGCGTTAAACCACTGTTTATTATCGCATAACCTATATTAGCGCAAATTAGATATGCAATTATACCAAGTCCTAACATATAAATAATATTGTTAAACGAAAATGTATCAAATTCAGTTCTTAATTTTCCCCTATAGATACTTCTGTATATAAAATACGCCATAAATACATCAATAACTATTGTTCCTTCTACCATTTTACTAGGGATTGCTATTGTAGCAACCCCCGATAAAAATATAAATGTAACAAGATGTATAACGACAATATATCTTTTCACAAATTCAATCAACTATACCAATCCCCCAATTAACGTTAACGTTTTAATATCATTAAATTCATTCATTGATAGTGAACCCACAACTCGAATTGTTGAGTCAGCACTTAACTCTTTAACTATATGCGCACTATTCCAACAAATAACAGTCAAATCCTTATCGCATGTGAACTTAACATGTTGTTTCTCAGTACCCATATAAAAGACTTTACTAGGGTCATACTCAAAAATAATACCAGTAGTAAGTAGAGGTAACCCTGTACCAAAAGGTCTAAGCGATTCGCACGCTTTTCGATATAAATTAAGCTCAACAACATCCACATCGATATCTTCGCCAACGACCACATCCGCAATTCGTACGTCACTTTCATCAAATTCTAAGTTATCATACACTTCCGGAACATCCTTACCTAAAAATGCACCACAACTTCTAAGTTCATGTATATCAGTAAATCCGATACCAAATGCCCCTTCGTGTCCACCTATATGGAAACCTTCCGCTGAAACACGACTGTTGAACTTGTACCACTCTGGTGATCTACCAGACCCGTGATAAGACGCGCCATCATATCTTACAACAACTACTGGTTTACCTGTTTCTTCCATTTTCTTCATAGCAAGTAACCCTAATACACCACTTGATGCTTCAGATAGATAAATAAATCCATCTTCATCCATACTTTCTAACTCAGGGAAATAATCCGCAACCATTTGTTTACGTCTTTCATTCATTTCTAGCAAATACTTAATAGAATTTAAGCTCTCACTTTTCGTACCAAGTAATGCAGAAAACGCTTTATTCATATCACCATCAAGTCGTTTAATACTATTAAACATAGGTGCTAATTGAAAACCATAAAAATCTTCGTTAAGTTCGGATACATTAAGTACTTTACCTTGTTCTTTAAGATATAAAACTAAATTTCTAACATTGTTAAAACATTGTTTATAAACATTCGAACCACTCATAACCCAGCTTTCATTTGTGGAAATCTGTCTTAAAAAGCTAATGCTTTCTTGGATTAAAATACGGTTCTCATATAATACTGGCATCATATCAGATACTGTACCCATACCAGCAAATAATTTTAATCTCTCAATTTGTTCTAAATAATACACACCCTCTGTATATTGCTCTGCATAATTATATAAACATTGGTATAAAGTGAACGCACCACAAATTGCTGGATGTTTATACACCTCATCAACTCGCATAGGATTTACAATAATATCAGCATCAACTTTTTTACCAATAGGTTGTTTATGGTGATCAGTTACAATAACTTCTAAACCAAGTTTTTTAGCATGTGTAATACCTTCGAAACAGCTAATTCCGTTATCACATGTTAGTATAACATTAACCTCAGGGTGTCTTTCCACTAATAAATCTATAGTTTCAGCTCTAAACCCGTATCCTTTACTTGGGTCTGGAATAAATAACTCAACATTAAATCCTAATTCACTTAACCCAACATATCCAACGACCCCTGACATGATACCATCCATATCAAAGTCTGGAAGTACTACTATTTTTTTACCTTCGTTTTTTAACTCATATAATCTATTTGCTAACACATCAATATCTAACAACTTATCATATGAACCGTCGTTAATATCATCTAAAAATTCTTTCGTGTAGCCTCTTCTCTCTAATGCTAATTCTAATAATTTACTCATGTTTTTATTACGCCTTTCATATATTATATTTTGCTTTTTTGTATAGTTATATTATAACATATTCTTTGGTGTATTTCAATAACCTAGGTAATAAAAATACACATAGGTTGGTGTAATCCACCAACGATTGAAACGTGATAAATTGAATACTCCGAACGTCTGTTGACGTTTCATTCGATCGATTATATTAAAAAGAATTCTAAAAACAGAGGTCTACGCTTCATGCGTAGCCTCTTTTTTTTTTTTACCATAATCCCTAATTAAATCACATTTTATTTTCTGACATAAAATCTAAGACTTCACTTAACGCGGTAATAACCGCCGAGTGTCGTCCTAGCTTTTATATCCACCCTTTGATTATCATTATAAGTTAATACGATATAATAAGTTAATATACAATATAATATAAGAAAGGTATTGACAAATATATTAAAATGTGATAAAATATACTTATGATAAGATTAAATGATATGGCTAAACGCTTAGGTGTTAGCGTAAAAACACTACAACGATGGGATCGTGAAGGTATATTAGTTGCCAAGCGAAACCCAAATAACAGGCGGTATTATACCGAAGATCAATATCTTGAATACATTGGATCATCTAATAAAAAAGATAGAAAAATTATTGCTTATACTAGAGTATCAAGTAATAATAAAAAAGATGATTTGCAAAACCAAATAACATTTATTAGGAACTATGTTAATGCTAAAGGAGAGATTCTAGATGATGTTATTCAAGATATAGGTTCAGGTCTTAATTACAATAGAAAACACTGGAATGATTTGTTGTTAAATCAAATCCCTAAAGGCGAAATAGAGAAAATATATATCACCCACAAAGATAGATTCGTTCGCTTTGGTTACGGTTGGTTCGAGAAGTTCTGTAATAAGTACAATTGCGAAATAGTTGTTATAAATAACCCAGATACTTCCCCACAACAAGAACTAATTGAAGATTTAATTTCTATAATCCATGTTTTCTCAGATAGAATACCAATCTTAAGAAAATACAAAAAGGATATTAGTTTAGATGAAAGCTTACAAGACAGAAATAAAACCAAATAAAGAACAAATTAAATTGATACACCAAACATTCGGAAATACTAGATATGTTTACAATCAGTTTATAACATTAAATTTTCAGCGATTAGATGAAAACCAAGGTATTATTTCTGGTTATGATTATTCCAAAATGATCAATAATGACCCTGAACGCCCTGATTGGTTAGTAAAATCATCTAGTAAAGCTATTAAACAAGCTATTATGAATGCAGAAAAAGCACTTAGGGATTATCTAAAGGGTAACAAAGGTAAACCTAAGTTTAAAAAGAAAACACAAAATAATAGTTTTTATTTGATAGGTACTATTAAAGTTGAACGACATCGTATTTTTCTACCTAAATTAAAATGGGTTCGTCTAAAAGAATTTGGGTATATCCCAGAAAATGTTAAGTCCGTAACTGTTTCTATGAAAAATGGACGTTACTATATTTCTTGTTTAGTACATGAGACTAAAGATGAACGAATAGCTACTTCAGATCAAGGTATTGGTATTGATTTTGGATTGAAAAATCAGTTCATTACAAAGAACGAAACAATTCCGTCTATCAATAACTCAAAGGAAATTAAAAAACTTGAGAAGAAACTAAAACGAGAACAACGTTCCCTGTCAAGAAAATACGAGAATAACATGACAAACAAGGTTTATTACAAATCAGGTAAAAAGAAAGGACAACTAAAAAGTTTTGAATACGTTCGTCCTTTACGTGAGTGTAAGAATCTGAATAAACAAAGATTAAAAGTTAGTAAAATTTACGAACGTATAGCAAAGATTAGGACGGACTATAATCAAAAAGCACTTCAATCAATTATGAAACAAAAGCCACGTTTCATAGTTATTGAAGATTTGAATATAAAAGGTCTAATGAAAAATAAATACTTGTCCAAAGCAATTTCAAAAGCGCAATGGTACATGTCAAGATTATTCTTAACACACCAATGTGATAAACTTGGAATTGAGTTACGATTAGCTCCACGTTTTTATCCATCTAGTAAGTTATGTTCTAATTGTGGATATAAGAACGTTGATTTGAAACTGAAAGATCGAATTTGGACATGTCCAAAATGTAACATTGTTCACGATAGAGATATAAATGCATCTATAAATTTAGAACAATGTTCAGAATATACTGTTTTGACAACAGTTTAAATATCGTCACTACCGTGGGCTACACGGGAAGTTAAGTCTGTGGATCGTTATACCAAATGAAAGTAGTTAGTAACAATGGGTAACCAGCGTTACAACAAAATCAGACGGGATGAAGCAGAAAGAATTTCTAAAAAAATTAAAGAAAGGAGTCATAAAATATACGTTTCAGTATATTTTATGTAGCAGTCGCTTGACGCATTATGTCTAATTCTAGAACTCTCGACATCATTCTTCAGACAGTCACTACTCAGTATCTATCTGAAATTGATATAAACAACCCTCCAGAACCTCTAGATTTAGTTCAAACTTTATATTCTAGGACTCTCTTAGAAATCGAGATTGAAAATAAGTTTAGAGAAAAAGGTCCGAAATTACCCGCAAAACCTAACATAACACCTGCTCAATTAGCTGATATTTTGTTATTATTCCACAAAATATGTGTTATTAATTTTGTCGGCGACCTATCGGACTCAAAGAAAGACGTATTAGCGATTTACAACACCGAAGGTGAAAACGAAGGATTATATACCATTGATGAACTTCAGTTGCGTAAATTAGCTATGAAATATTGCTATAACATTACTAATAATGAATTCAAAGAACTACAGTCAATGTTATCAGCAAAAGCGGAACGTAAAACTAGAACAATAGATAAAGATTTGATAGCCGTTAACAACGGTATTTTTAATTACAGGACTAAAAAATTATTACCTTTTACTCCTGATTTTATTTTCTTATCTAAATCTCGTGTCAACTACGTTCAAAATCCCAAAAACCCAACAATTGTCAATAGTAAGGATAAAACATCATGGGATGTTGAATCTTGGATGAACGAATTATCTGACGATCCAGCTATTGTCGAATCATTATGGGAGATACTTGGTGCAATTATTAGACCACACGTTCGCTGGAATAAAGCAGCGTTCTTATACTCTACTGTTGGTAATAATGGTAAAGGTACACTGTGTGAGCTAATGAGAAACCTTTGTGGTAAAGGCTCATATGCCAGTATTCCACTTGCTAACTTCTCAGAGCGTTTTGCATTAGAACCTTTAATTAAAGCTAATGCCATAATTGTCGATGAGAATGACGTTGGTCTATACTTAGATAAAGTAGCTAAACTTAAGGCTGTTATCACTAATGATACCATTGATATTGACCGTAAGCATGAAGCTATCGTTTCATTCCAATATTACGGATTTATGGTTCAGTGTTTAAATGAATTACCACAAGTTCGTGACCAATCCGATTCATTCTATCGTAGACAGTTATTCATACCTATGACTAAGAATTTCGAAGGTATCGAAAGACGATACATTAAAGATGATTATATGCATAGACCCGAAGTATTAGAATATGTACTTCACAAAGTACTCCACTCTAACTTTTATGTATTATCTAACCCAGAAGCTTCTAAAGAACTTCTTAATGAATATAAAAGAGTCAATGACCCAGTTCGAGATTTCTTTGAAGAAATTCAAGAACAACTGGTATGGGATACTGTACCATATGATTTCTTGTACTCTCTTTATAAAGCATGGTATGAGAAAAATGTACCTAGTGGTCGCGTTACAAATAACAGGCAATTCAAGCTTCGATTAAACGAAGTTATGTTTAAGCATGAAAAATGGGAAGCTTGTAAAAATAGGTTCAGAATATCTGCAACTCATAACAAGCCTGAACCATTAATAACTGAATATAGCCTTATCGACTGGCAAGATAACAGTTATTTAGGTAGCTCAGCCAAAGTATTACAAACTGCACATTTCACAAAAGAATTATACGCAGGTATAAAAAGAAAATAATGACAGAAAGGCGTTAGAATAGTAACGTTAATTCCGTTATTATTCTAGTGAAATTTGAAACATATGGATTTAAAAGAAAACAATATTGTACATAAAGATAATACTGTACGTACACTTTGGATTGATATGGATGGTGTTTTATCTATTTACGATAGAAAAGCCTACCCTCAAATTGAAAGTGACGAACGCCCTTATAACCCTTACGTGCAACCTGCGTTATTTGAAACACCAGGTCAACGTTATTTCAAAACATGTGATGCTGACTCTAAGATGATCCAGGTTCTAATCTGGCTTCTTAATAACCCAGCATTCTCACATATTGAACAAATCTATATAGTATCAGCTGTATCAGTTGCAGCTCCTATCTATATAGAACATGTTGAAGATAAGTTATATTGGCTAAGAGAAAATCTTAATATTAAAAACGATAAGGCTCGGACTTGTAAGTTCGTACCTACCACAAAACCAAAATATATAGTCGCAAGAGAATTACTGGGTCGTGACTTAACACACCAAGATATTCTTATTGACGACTTCAACAAAAATTTAGAGGCGTGGGATCAAAACGGTGGTCGAGCTATCAAATATGGTAATTCAATCAATGACCATACATCATTTAGAGGACTTACCATCCCACCTGAAACATCAAGTTTAGAAATTCTTAAATTCCTAAAACTACTATAAAAATACAATAAATCACGAAAGGATATAAAAAAATGGCTAACACATTTGTCTACTATGATGTTGAGTCCCTTAGCAATGTTTTTACACATTGTTATTGGGACCCACAACAAAATAAAGTCTATGTATATTACCTAGTGGATTCATTAGAAGATCCACGGGGTTATGAAAATGAATATGGACCACTTAACTGGTACCCTTACCTAGTTGAAAGAATTAAAGTTCGAAATCCTATCTTTAAAGGTGATGTTGAATTACATAACCTAAAGAACAAAGATTCATTCCGCCTTATGGTTCAGCAAATTGGTGCTTACACATCGAACCATATATGTAACATTAAGTCAGACGACTTTTTATCACAAATTGGTCGATTAGTATGTGATGTTGATGAAGAGTATGACCCAGCTAAACACCCGTTTATTGTTGGTTATAACTCAGCTAATTATGATACTACCATGCTTGCATATTTCTTCTATGAAACTCAAGCGCTATCTAGCCCCGAAGAAGGATTTAATATCGTAACAGCAGCTGAAATTAGAAAATTCAATGATCAGCTATTCTCGGACCAATTCAAAAAAGCAATGCCGTCTAGATTAACCTACATCCAAGACGCTGTTTCTGGTAAATTTAAACAAAATTCTTACCGAAATCCCCTATCTAACATTAGACACAATATGTTATACAGTGGTCGTCATATAGATGCATCGAATCTTAATGAATCACAACCAATGGTTGGATTAAAAAGATTATTAGGAATGAAGGGTTATCAAATTCTTGAATCAGATAAACTGGGAACAAATAATTCTGTAATCAGAAACTTAGATGAGTTATTAGATCTTCTAGCTTATAACGTCTCTGACGTTATTTACCTAGAAAAACTAATGCAAGACCCTGTTTATATGTCAAACTTCGAGTTAAAACAAGAACTACTTCGTGATTACCCGGAACTAATCTATAATCAAAAACCAGCAGATGAAAACGGTAATCAAGAATACGCACCTGACATTAAATCATACAACGTTCGTTACAATAGATTACGCCCTGACTCATCGTCAGCTCAATTTGCAGCTAACATTTTATGTCCGTATGGTCGATTAAAAGATTATGAAACGGTTAGTTTCTTATATCCACATAAAGATGTTGCTGAGGAACTAGGTATTGAGCAAGTTAACGTGCTTGATGAAGCTAAGAAATTCTTCTACGGTAAGTTCAAAAACCCAGAAGTTCGAGCTGCATTTGATGAAGTATATAACTACTATAAATCAATTGAAGGTAAGAATTTTAACGACTCAAAACACTATATTGAAGATTACGGAATTCAGCAACCATTTGGTGGTAAAGTCTTACCTGAACACCTAGCACCACACATACTAAACCAAATCCCTAAAGTAAATGGTAACTTAATGTATTACACTAAAAATGAGAAATTCTCAACTGCATTTACTAAATTAAGTACTGGTGGTACACATGGTCAAGAAGTGAATCTATTCCAATATCTAAGTGATAAACTAGACTACCTAAATGAGGTAAAACTTTTTGAAAAAGCAAAAGAAATACATCCTGATCCAATAGAATTGAAGAAAGCCAAAACCATTAAACTTGATGGCATCACATACGAATCAAAATATTTCTTAAAATCTGGTAGCACCTTAAAGAAAGCTCTTTATAAAGAAATTGGTAAAAATGAACCAGTGTTATTTAAGAAGAAAGGTAACAGCAAAGATACTGAGTTAAATGCAAAATATACATTCACTTCAGTTGGTATCGTTAACCATGAAGATTTCAAATCATTCTACCCTAATATGCTACGTCGTATGAAAGCCTTCTATAATGACGGCTTAGGATATGACAGATATGGTGTAATTTACGACCAAAAAGAAGAATTTGGTGACTTAACTAAAGCTGCTAAGAAAGAAGGTAACTTAGAACTTAGCCGTAAATATAACACTAAACGTGATGGTACGAAATTAGTTATGAATGCTGCCTCAGGTGCTGGTGATACTGCTTATGACAACTCTATTAGAACAAACAATAAAATCATCTCAATGCGTATCATCGGTCAAATCTTTGCATGGCGTATCGGACAAGCCCAAGTATATGAAGGAGCTAGAATTCCTTCAACAAATACAGATGGTCTGTTTACAATCATGGATGAAACATTAAATAACAAAATCCTAGACGAACAATCAAAACACATTAACGTCGATATTGAACCTGAAGTTATCTACTTCATTTCAAAAGACTCAAATAACCGTGTTGAATTTAACAATGATGATTATGAAAACTCACATGTTGAAGCATGTGGTGGTGGTACTGTTGGTTGTTATTTCGGACCAAATATCCGTAAATCATTAAACCACCCTGCCATTATAGACTGGGCATTAGTTGAATACATGAAGTATACAACTATGGTACAAAAAGATATGGATTTAGAAAAACCATTCCAAAAAGAACTAGGTTTATCAATCTTAGAACGAGCTAAAGATGAGTTCGATAAAATCAAGTACCTAAATATGTTCCAGAACGTTATCGCATCATCTCATGGATCTATGAACTACATATTCGCAATCGATGATGAAAATAAACCGAAAATCATCCAACACTATAATCGTGTGTTCATCATGAAAGATAATACACCTGGTTCATATAGATTACAAGCAGCAAATGCTCGTGTAATCACACCGGCTATGAAAACTAAACGAGAAGCTATGGGTCACGCTAGACAAGCTCATGACGAAATGTCACTAGAAGTTCTTGCCCACCATGGTATCATGGTAGACGATATCCCATCTAACAAAGATGCTATCTGTAAAAAAGTTACAGGTATTGAGTTAGATTGGTCTATGTTCATCTGTAATCAAGACTTAAATACATTAACTGAAGTGCAAAAAGATTATTTAATTAATAATCTTGATTTAAACAAATATCTAGAATTATTAGATAAAACTTACACTAAAAACTGGAAAAATGATACTTCATATAAAGAAAAATATTCTAAAGAAGAATTATTACAATTATTATAGGATGTGATTAACAATATGGGTAAACCAGAAGGTATTATTGAAAACTATCTAAGTAAAACCGCAAAAGAACATGGATTTCTTAGTATGAAATTCACATCCCCCAACCTAAACGGCGTTCCTGATAGAATTATTATCGGGAACGGTTATACCGTTTTTGTTGAGGTTAAAAAACCAGATGGTAAGTTAGATAGACTTCAAGTTGAAATTATAAAAAAATTAAAAAACCACGGTGCTTATGTTACCGTAGTTTATACAAAAGAAGATGTGGATAAGTTACTACAAACTCTTAGTTCAGTAACTAACCTACGTCCAGATCAATTAGATTAAAAAAAAGAACCATCACTGGTTCTTTCAACAAAAAAGCATTAAGCGTATTATAGCATGGACTGCAAATAGTTAAAACTACCTACTTTTGATGGAACGTCAATCCACACAAGGCTAGTCCCTAACCTAGCGTTAAATTCACATCTAACGCTTTTATGCTGTTTTATAAAAATCATAAAAACACACATATGCAAAACCTACACATCTATTATACAATTATATAAGTCATTTGTCAACAACTTACGCAAAAGTTGCGTACGACTGTTAATGTAGACAAATAACAGAAAGGATGGAATTTATTATGATTATTTTTACTAAGAAAAAGCAAGATGATAAATATGAGATCAAAACATTAGGTCACAAGTTTCTTATCGAAAAAGACAAATTGCTAAAATATGTCGCAACAGAACAGCTGTTCTATAAAGCTAACCACCCGGTTACAGACAAAAATGTAATCAAATATTTATAAGAAGTGTGCTTCGGCACGCTTCTATTTTTGAAAAAGAAAGGACGAATTAAATGAAATTAGTATTAGCAGGCTTATTAGCATTTGCACCAGCAGCATCTAGTTACGACTATAACAACATCCCCTACACTATGTACCAAATGAAAGAACGACTTACCTTACAACCGACGAATCTAAATGACTCACCAGTTGCAATGGTTTCTTCAGAATATAATGACGGTAGTTCAGCTTACGGTTCAGGTGTATTCATCGCACCTAATAAATTATTAACAGCAGCTCACGTTGTTACTTCGGATCACAACACGCCTACTAAAATATACATCAGTAACGGTAGATTAGAAGAATTAACTATTGAAGACGTTGATTTCTTCAAAGACGACTACAAAGAAGGTGACGCAGATGATTTAGCTATTGTAACAACTAAGGAAAGTTATCCTTGGTTAAAAATGAAGCAAGAACCTGGTAGTTCAGAGATCAGTATCTTAGGTTACCCTCTTGTTGATGGTATCCCTTTTGCTTCAACCGCAAATGGCTCTATTGTTAGTAGTTCTAATGGATTATGGCACACAACAGCTTACTCATCAAAAGGTTCAAGTGGAGCACCACTTGTCGACTCATATGGTGATGTAGTCGGACTACATGTTTCAACATCTGAGCGTGAGGATTTATTCGGAAATAAAAAGACTTTTAATGAATCTGTCCAATTTTCTAACGACCAAATGAGATGGATTAGTAAACATATTAACTAAAACCTACGGTTTCGATAGAAATATGCAAAAATTTAAAGAAAGGCGCAAACTGAGCATTTGTGTAAATCTTTAAATTTATTTAAGTCGTTAAGAGAGTCGTTAATTCGGCTCTTATTTTTTTATCATAAAAGAAAGGACAAAAATTACTATGAATTTAGCTACCAAATTAAGACCAAAGTCAATTGATAAAATAATCGGGCAATCCCACCTACTTGGTGAAGGGAAAATCCTAAGACGAATGGTTGATTCAAATACATTATCGTCAATGATATTATATGCACCTCCAGGTGTAGGAAAAACCAGCATTGCTGCTGCGCTATCGGGGTCTATGGGTATCCCATTCGTTATGTTCAATGCAACCAAAGATGATAAGAAAAAACTTCAAGAATTTGCGAAAATGGTTGAAGAAACAAATGAACCATTAATAATCGCACTAGATGAAATCCATAGATTAGATAAACCAAAGCAAGAATTCTTGTTATCATTTATGGAAGAAGGATTATTCATCGTTATCGGTACGACTACTGAGAACCCATATATCTCGGTAACACCTGCCATCAGATCAAGATCACACATCTTCGAATTAAAACCATTATCACAAGATGAATTAAAAGAATTAACACACCGAGGTTGCATGCAACTTATGAACGATGGTTATAAACCGTTACGTGTTGATGAGACTGCAATTAACCTACTAACATCTCGCATTAATGGAGATGGAAGAAGTCTGTTAAATACATTAGAGCTTGCGGTTAAATCAACACCAGAACGTGAGGTTACAGTAGAAATCATGGAAGAATGCTTGCAACAAAAATCAAGCTTCGGTGATAAAGATGGTGATAGTCACTATAACCTACTATCTGCATTCCAAAAATCAATCCGTGGTTCAGATGTTGATGCAAGTATCCATTATCTTGCAAAATTAATAGAATCAGGTGACCTGGTATCGATCTGTCGAAGATTAAGCATCATTGCTTATGAAGACATTGGGCTTGCTGATATACACTCTGTTAACTCAGCAATTCTTGCAATAAATACTGCTCGTGAAGTTGGTTTCCCTGAAGCTAAAATACCACTAGCATATGCTGTTACAACACTTGCTCTATCAACTAAATCAAATCTAGCTTATGCTGCGATTAAACAAGCACTCGATGTTGTAAAAACCACACCTACATCTATCCCGAATCATCTAAAAGATGCTCATTTCAAAGGTGCTGAGAAATTAGGACATGTTGGTTACAAATACCCACATGACTACAACCACCATTATGTTACTCAGCAATATATGCCTGATGAAATAAAAGACCATTCATATTTTGATTTCAGCAATGTATCTAAAATGGAAAAAGAAACTCTTGAACCAATCTATAATTACGTACAAAAAGACAAGGAACGCCTATAAAGCGTCTCTTGTCTTTTTTTTTATTAAAATGTTCTCGCTGCTAAATTGAACGATTTAAGCACCGATTCATCAGTATCATCCATAGATTTCACACTATCTAGCTTACCTTTAATAATAACACGCTTAAACGTGCTAACATCACATGTAATAAGCGTTACAGTACTATCTTTAGTTTCATCCAAAACCCAAGTATCAGATGGACTCACCATAAACGTTTCATCAATTGTATATGTATAAACTTTAGCACCATCTGTTAGATAAACCTTCATACCTTTTTGAGCACGCCACAGTGGTGTAAATAACATATTCTCGCCACCATATGAATTAACAGAGTGACTCGCTAACGCATAATTCCCTTCACCCATTTTTTGCGGTTTAATCGTACCAGCACCATACAACATCGTTACATTCGTTGCCCCATGATTAATTGATAATTTTATACCTAATTCCGGTACAGAAATAAGCCCAATACTTGGTACATTAACCTTGGTTTTCGCTGCTTCAATTACGTTTTCCATAGATACAGGTTGTACATCTGAATAATCGTAACTAGCTTCTGTCTGTGCATTTTTAGCAAATTCTTCAGCAGATAACCCACTTGCAGCTGTGTACATATTATCTACCTTATTAGAAAGCATAATATTCCTAATTGGGTTTAGTAATAACAAAAATGCACCCACAACAAAACATAACGTTGCAAAAATAACTCTAATCTTACTATAACCTTTTCCTTTTTTGTTCAAAACTTCTTTCATAAAAATCTAATTCCTCAAATTATATTAAAAAAAGCGTTGATACATAAACGCTTTCTCATAATAGTTTAATTACCCTAATTCAGGTCCGTCAACAGCTGGTGTTTCAGTTGCGATTTCTTTAGGTCTGCGAGTACGAGCTGGTTTTTTCTCCTCAGCTGGTTTTTCAACAACCTCAGCAGCCTTCGCTTCAGGTGCTTTGAATTGACGTTCAAAAATGTTTTCATCAACTTTAAACTCAGATGGTCCCATTTCTTTAGCTGTGTTAACAACTAATCCACCTTTTCCACCTTTAGTTAAAGATGCCTTAACAGCAAATACTTCAGCTCCATTTTCAAGCTTGATAACATTATCACCTGCTGCTTCTTTTAATTTATCATATTGACTCATATGATATGGTACTGAGTTATTATAACGAGTTGAACCATCTGCTTGTTTAACTGCTTTAGATGATAAGTGTAGATTTGTATTATCTTTTTCCTCACCAACTAACCCCTCACGGTTCATTTGTACGTCTAAATAACGTGTTTTCCCATCTTTTGTAACTTGATTGTCAAACGATACAACAATCAGATCTCTATTTGTAAAACTACCTTCGCCTCTTAAATTCATATTTCTTTACCTCCGAAAATATATAATGTAAATATAGATAAAGCCCTGTCGCTTATGCGACTTATAGGCGCCATTGTCTCAAGGCGATGTATCGCATCCTTAAAACACTTACATTATATCACAATAAGAAAATAATGTCAAAAGAAAAAAAGCTACTTTAGAGTAGCTTTTTAATTTACATATTCCATAAAAGAATCACAGTCATTTGCGTTACTAAAAATAAATACATCATTATTAACACTCGCTTTAAAACGCCCCTCTTTACGAGCTGTTTCGATATCTGATCCTTCCATAACAAAACGTCTAGAATCCACTGTTTCAAATACTATATGGTTATCATAAATTATAAGAGAGCCTTTATACATACCCTTACCATCATTCTTCAACGTCACGTTTAAGTATTCTTCAACTTTTTCACCATATGTTTCTTCTTCATTATCTTCACCAGATTTTTTATCTGGTACACTTTCGTAATTATCATTTTGAGTCAGCACAATCGCAGCCCATAAAATATGAGCTCCAATTGTAATTAACCCTAACGATTTATAATCGAGTAATAAACAGTAAATTCCGAACGCAATACCTATAACATTTATAATTAATACTATAATTTGCGAAATCTTCATATTTACTATCCTTCCAGTTTAATCATTGACACCTTACCATTAGATCCTTGGATGTGAATTAAGTTAGCTTTATCAATCTTAGCTGATACCTTAATATTAATCTCGTCACCTTTTTTAATAGCATCTGGGTTCCAATCTCCACTTCTATCACTCGTTCCAACAACTGATTTAACAGTCGCTTCTCTAGTATCTAGGATTACAAATGAAGGTTCTGAAACAACTTTACCACCTAAGTCTTCTTTAGCCTTCATGATAACTTCAAAATGAATCTCACCATTTTCTTGTTTTAATCTATCTAATCGATAGTTGAAGAAATCATCACCAAATGAGTAAACCCCATCTTTCCCAACTACTGTTGGTAGTTCTTCAACTTTTTGCTCAGTGTTTTGGTCTTTATTTTCCCCTAAAATATATTGAGGAATTGCTTCAACCTTACGTCCTTTAAGCCCGTGGTTTTCACCAAGATAATTATACCCAAGACCTCCAACACCTAATATAATGCAGGCTGCACCCGCAGTAACACCAATTTTAGCAGGTTTTTTTAAATTATTAAATTTCTCAATAATTACATTCATGTTTTTATTTTTCCTTCCTTCTTTGCTTTTTATTATCATAATATTACCATAATTAACTACTTAGTAATACCATTACTGTACCATTGTAACATAAGTTGGAACAAATTTCAACTAAAAATAGCCAAGTCGTTACTACTCGGCTATTTCCATCTAATTAATTTACACCAAAAGCTTGGTCGAAATATACAGCTTCGTCGTCATCAGCTTGCTGCACTCTTTGTTGCCCCACCCTAGGATATAACACCTCATCATTTATAACGGGATTTAATTTAACCTTAGGTGGCTTTTGTCTTTGTGGTTCTCTAAGTTCCATAGGTGGTAACTTTCTACCAAGAACCAAGTCATCCCTATCGAACGCTTGTTCGATTTGTTTATAAAATTCATCTTTTGACATCATAATTTACCTAGAACAAATCATCAAGTAAATCTTTCGAATAATCACCAGCACTCACACCGTCATCATAAACTAAATCCTTAGCTCTATTCTTAACAACATGCGGTGCGTTATCATCCTCTTTAGTCTCAGTCGCAGCTGCTTTTTCACGAGCAACCTCTACAACACCTGCTGTCTGTATACTTTTTCTGATTTGTTTCTGACCTTTCCACGCACCGACCTCAACCGCGCGTTCACTTCTTTTTATAGCTTCTGGTCGACCATTTTTAGCATACTCTTGTTCAATCTTTTCATGAAATGTATCATCTTTAGATAACTCTGAAACACTTGCTTTACTTGTATTAACATCATCTTGCTCATGTTCAGTAAGCCCTGCTAAATCAAGAGCTCGCTCTCTTGCTTCACTTGAACCAAGCGCTAACGATATTTGCTCTTTATCAGTTCCACCAATTGCTCGTTTTCCTAATTTCCTAAGTTTTTTAGTCATATCTACCACCAAATCCGAAGCTGAAGTCAGGGTCATCTTTCCCGTTCTTCTCAATCTCTTCAGCCTTTCTATTTATATTATCATAATTTCTTTGTTTTGTCGAGCTTTTACCCCAATCAACATCAGGTTTAACACGCTCAGCTTTTCTTTCATGTTTTTCATAATTATTAGCTGGCTCATTTGATAATATAGATGCAATTGAAGCAGAAATATCAACGCTCACTTTACCGAAAACTTCTTCTGGTAAATCATCCTTTGCCATAAGTTTTTGCATATACGTTGGGTGCTTCCTATCAGCTAAAAACCTATAACCGGGTTCTGATGATAATCTCGTTTCCTCAATATATGATTGTAATGATTCCTCATTTGCACCTTCTTTTTCAAAATACTTATACGTATCATTAAACATTGCATCTGAATGATATTCAGAACCTTGCGGCCACCTTGGTGTAAATGAACCAGTATATTGTTCGCCGTCCTCTGATTCAAACTCACCACCCCATACATTCATCTCAACAGCTTCACCGTCAATGAATATCGTTTTAGTTTTATCTTTACTACGCTGTAAATCACCATATGCTAATTCTTCAAAATACATCGCTTGATCAGGATGCCTCTCAAGAAGTCGACCAACTAGAACACGAGTTGATGTGTCAACTGCTTCTGGGCTTAACCCATCAGCTTCAGCCTGTCTATATAATAACTCATTTGCTTTATTATACTCAGCAATAACTTTACTATTATCCTTTTCAGGGTCACGTAAATCTTTGTATGCTTTTTTAATCATACCTATTTTCATAACCGCAACTGAGTCGGGGTTAAGTGGTATCTCTCCGCTCTCAGCCATTTGGTTTCTAAACTTAACCCATCTACTATCAGGGTTGTTTTTAACATATTCATCTAAATGTGGTGCAACCACTTCACGAATAATAGACTTGGCATTACTTCTAAAATCTTCGTTCAGTAACGCTAATCCAGCAAACATGCCAATTGATTTAGCTATATTTTGGGCACTAATCCCTTGACGTATTGGCTCAACACATTGTATCAATAGATATTGGTTAAACACATTATTATTCTTTTTAACATCTAGGCTCTCATGTCCGTATTTATCTATATTTCTTGCAATATAATCAGTATAATCAAGCTCAGAATCTTTTATCGTATCAATGAAGTCATGTAATTTTTTGTCTTCTTCATGTCCATCTAGATTGTAACCATGTTTCTCTAGTTCTTCTTGTATCTTATCTTCTCTTGTTTTCAACTTTTTCGGCGCTTTTTTCTTACCTAACATGTTACTCACCTACCTTGATAACCCATTATCATAAGAATTATTACCTAATATATCTTTAACGACATTTTTAGGTTTTTGTTCATCTTTTGTAATACCAACTGGTTTTTCAACTGGTACTTCTTTTGTAACAGACCTAGCCATACCTTTTCCAAAATGAGACATGATGCTTGTATCAGCTTCTCTTGTTACATCTATGTTGAACATCGGTTCTAACTTAATATCCCTAGGGTCATTATTTAAAATAGAATCTTCTGCTAAATAATGGCGTTCCATCTCATCCATATCTTCTTCTGTTAAATCATAATCAGAACCATATTCCGCATAATATGCTTCTAGGTCATAATATTCTTCTTCTGTTAAACCTGTACTTTCTATAAAACTTTTTAATCCATAATCTTTAGTCATATGTGTACACCTCCTAAAATTCATAATATACGCCCGTAGGCGTTATAGTGGAAAAAACCACTATAACGACATTGAAGCGTCCTGTTGTTCATCATAATTAACTAAATCTTTAACAACTCTATTTCTTCCGACATTTTCAGTCACTGTACTTTCACCGAAACTTTGAGCCCATGGATTAGAAACCAATGGTTCTTCTTGTTCAGCTACTGGTTGTTCAGCTACTGGTTGTTCAGCTACTGGTTGTTCAGCTACTGGTTGAGCTTGTGTGTCTTTCTTCATAATAGGATTGAACACAACAGATGTACCAGCATTTTCTGCTTCGTACATTAATTTTAAATTATTCTTAACAACACGTGGTGCAAATTCTTTATTTCCTTCACCAGCAAATAAGTTCGCACCCTCCTTAGCAAATTGTTGAACTAATTTAAAATCACCACCATAAGCTAATCTATCCATCGGTGCACCAAGTTGCTCTTTAGCTTCACGCTCAAGATTTCTTATCTTACCATCATCACCAACCAGTTTATCAGCGATAATTCTAATACAATCGTTATTAACTTTAACGTTCATACCATTAGGGTCAGAATAGAAATCAATCATAGACTCAACCCAATATTGCTTGCTAGCTTTCTTCGGATTACCATTATGGTCTTTTGCAATCGTCCAAGTACGATCGTCACTACCTGGCTCACCACTTGGTATCATCTCGTATCCTTGCCAGAAGCTACGAGCTGTACCCTTTAACATCTCATACTTATGTCTAGCTTCGATAGGATCGTGTTTAGCTTGTAGCATCGATTGTGTAGCAGTATAAGTCATCTCTAACACTTCTTTCGGTGCTCTGTTACGTAATACAGCAATACCTCTTTGTGAGAACATACCAGCTGTACCTGTACCCCATGTCTTAGCTGCTGTTGCGTACTGAGTATCATTATGGTCTTGCATTGTGGCAAAAGTATCACTTTTATCGAATAATCGATCGAAGTCTAATTCACCATCTTCTTTTCCATCAGAAAAACCAGCGTGTTTCATATAGTGTCGCATTTTACCAACACTACCTTTTGCACCCGTTTCAATACATGCATGGTGTACAGATTTTAAGTGATCTTCCATATTATCATATGTAATAACAGCTTCACCGTGTGCACGTTGTAAACCAGCTTTATAATAACCTGATAACTCTTTTACGGCTTTTGTTCTGTTTTTATCTAAATCTTCATCTGATAATTTACCTTCTTTATGAGCTGCTTCGAAGTTATTAACCCATTCAGTCATTTTATCAAAAAATTCTTTAGCCTCAGGTGTAGTATGTTGTAATACTTTCATATCTAAACTATCTTGCATCATAAGTGGATGTAAACCTGTTTTATCATCTTTTACACCATAATCTAATAGATTAGCTTTAACTGATAATTTCTCACGAGCTTCTTTAATCGATTCTTTTGATAATGGTTTCACAAGTGCTATAGCATCACCGTCAAAGTCACCATCAAATGATTTATCCATAACTGGATTAATCGCAATACCTTTAAGATTATCATCACGTTTAACAGTAAACGCACGCACACCAGAGTCACGTAACATCGGGTCACGCCATAAAATAACTGTATTTCCATCACGAAGGTTCAATTTGTCACAAATATCACCAGAAACAGCAACTGTATCGATATCTAATCTAGGATCACCTAACCATACAGCTGTAGCTGAGTTAGGTAATTTGTTAGCCATAATACCATCACGAATCATATTATGTTTACCTGAAAATCTACGAACTTCTAAATCATCAGTGATTCTCTTGAAGTAACTTTGGGCTAAATCAGGAGCGTCTTTAATATAATCTTCATATTCTTTGACTTTATTAGCTTTAAGATGTTTTTCTGTTTCATGTCTAGCTAATTCTTCTTGTGCATGAACATATCTCAATGAAGTTTCCATTATATTTGCATAATGGTGAGTATAATCATGTAACATCACTTGCTCACCATCAGCGAACTCACGCCCACTTCGAACATCCGCACTAAGAACTGGTAATCTATAAGTTGTACCATCTAATATCGATGGTTCCTCGCCATCCCACTCAGGTATTGCTTTACCAGTTGGGAACTTAAGTTCAAATGGTACTTCCATGAAACCACCATTCTCACCGATATCTTTTATAAATTTAGTTTTCGTACCAGCTATATCAGCAATCCTATCACCTTTGCTTGTTTCTTTAAGTTCAAAATCAGGGAAAGCAAATCTGTTACGATTTTCACCATTATGTTCTTCATATGTTTCTCTGAAATTACCAATTTCATCCATGTCAAGACCCATTGTTATAAGCATTTCGCGGTAAACTTGTAAAGAGCGATTATTTGAACCATAAAATTCATTCATAATGTGTGTACAACCTTGTGCATTAAGTGCCCAAGCCAATTGCCCACTCGCTTTACGTCCTTTACCTTCAGCCATCGCATCATCATCATAAACTTTAGTTTTAGCATCAACAGCCATATGAGTTACGATAAATTTAGCATGCCCAATTCCACCTTTAATAACATTTGTTTCATCATTTTTAGTAAGAACTAAATCATTAGTTTCTTTCATTAACTCACGAGTTGAACCACCATTAAACCTAGAAACAGTTGGGAACGGAGCCATAACAATGTCTAAGTTTTCATTTTCTTTAAACAGTGTTACCATATCTTCAAGTTTTTCAGCTTTATACTCACCATAAGACATATCTCTATCAACAACAAGTGAAATTACACCTTTGTTACCGTGCATATCAGAAAGTTTATCACCAGGTACTAAATCACGTAACTGCCCATCAGAACCCCTAACTTGATAACGCTCAGCAAATTCTTTTGATATAACAATACCATCATCGAAGTTCCAACCACCAGCTGTCATATTAGCTACACCAACAGAATCAGTAATTGAACTTGCTTGTAAAATATTACTAACAGTCATTTGTTGTCTGTCATATGGGTCATATTTCATTTCTTCAAGTTCTGGTAATTTCATAAGAGGTGCTCTATCACCTTCTATTTCACTCTTAATTATACGTCCGTCCGCATCGACCTTAGCACCTTCAACTAAAAATCTCACAATACCTTGGTTCATAGCACCACCAGTCATAATCGGATCGAAATAACCATTTCCTTCTTCAGTTAGAATAGACATGTTTCGTCTGCCTGTTAATTGATAAGGGTCTCTAAAGTTATCATTTCTATAGTTCAAATCTCTATTTGTTGATTGAGCAGTAAAGTCCGCATCAATAGTTGAACCTTCTTTTAACTCATTACTATACTTAACACGACCTACCTCAGAAGATATAATTGCTTTACGCCATTCATCTGATAATCCGTCTTCAGCACTTCTTTCATAGAAGTCTAAATCATGACGAGTACCATACAATCTTCTATAAACACCATTAACGTTCGTAGGGCTTCCACCAATGTGACCTTTAATTTGACTAAGATCACTACGTAATCTATAACGAATACTTTCAGCCATTAATTGTTCATAACCACGTAATCTAGTTCTTTCTTCAAGTGTCTGCCCTGAACCATCATCAGGTACAACATATGCTTCATAACCAGGTGCTACATAATAGTTACCTGTATCAGCAAAACGAGTTCTAATCATACCATCTTCTTGAGGTACAAATATTTGCCCTATTTGTCCATTAATAACTACCTCACTATCAGCAACAACTTCACCATTAGGTTTTCTAGTCATCATCTTATTAGCTTGTCGAGCCGTATATGAAACTATACCATTTTCATCAAATAGAATATCTTCATCATTAACATAACAAGCATTAGATAAAATACCTTGTTTAATTTCATTAAACATTTTTTGAACAAATGGATTATCGATATCCTTCATAGGTACAGCTGATTCTTTATCGAACTTAATAAGTTGACGACCAACACCAGAAGATTCACTTGGATCTAAAACTTCATCAGGGTTAATTCCGTAAACACGACTCGCAGCTACGATATTATCAATATTTCTAAAATAAGAATACCCACCACCCATATAATTAGCTACACCAACTGGGTTAAAACGTTTATTATAAGTAGGGCTTTCTGGGTCAATATCTAACTCAAATTCACCAACAGCTGTTCTTAAATACTCATCAATCGCTGCATGTGCATCATATTCTGTATCTTCTTCTTTACTAGCTCTAATATTTGAAATAATATCAGATTGTAAAACCTTAATATCAGATTGATTATCATAGTCAAATTCTAAATTATCATCATGATTTAACGCAATTTCTTCTAGTTTTTCAACATTAATACGAGATTTAAGATGTTCTTTAGCCTCTTCTATGGATTGAACTAGGAAAGCACGAGCGACTTCTTCATCACCGAAATACAGTGTATTAGAGTCTCTATCTTTTGTTCTAATATGCACATAACTATGTTCAGGTACATACGCACCTTCTTTTTTATAAGGTTTGTACATAACACTTAAATTATCACTTGTTTTATAAGCATTGTTGTACTCACCAACACCATTATAAGATCTTTCAACCGTTCTGCCATTAATTTCAGTTTTAACCTTATAACGACCCGCTTTTTCGAAAGTTGAACGTTCACCGACAATAGAACCATCTTCTCGTTGTAAGTTTTCACCACGAGCATAACGTAATAAATCAACAGCTTCTTCTGGTGTTACGTTATTGTACATATCATACTTCTTAGTGTTAGGGTCTTTATAGTTAGTACCATACGCAATCGTTGTACCACCCTCATAAATACGCCCAACAAAGTGTTCATTCTCTAAAGTATCAGTAAGTCTTACTTCAATTTTTGTACCTAATAATTTAGCTTTAATTTGCCCTTTATTTTGATCAGCAACAACCTCATAATCAATACCATTATTAACTAAGTATTCTAATATTGCACGACTTCGAGCAATACCTTTATCAGACATTCTTTGACTTGGATCAATATCATTAACCCAATTTCGAACACTATTGTATTCACGTGTCTTAATATAAGGCGCTAATGCACTAAGACCACTTCTATCATCTGGTGATGTTAGATACCCAACAGGTGAATAGCCTTCAGCTGATTGTTCAAATAACTGAATATCGCCATGTTTTTCAAATTCTTTATCAAAAACAGTTAAGTCACCACCAAAATACTTCATTAAATCAGCGTCTTTAACATACATCATTGCAGTACCTTGCTTCATAACATCAGCTCGGTACGTAAATTTCGGATCGAATGGTGAAATAGGTAAAACTAGTTCTTGACCATAATTACGTGCTCTACCGTCTTTTGTCGTAGCACCAGTTAAATCCATAAATTCATTTATACAATCTTGATAGAACTCGTTATTTGTTGATTTATCATCACCAAACACATACGTATTGTATTTTTCTTCAGCAATATTATCCATTATCTCCATCAGCTTAGCAGGAGTTATAGGCTGATTACCACTATTAGCTTTTTCAGTAAAAGCCTTATCGAAAATTTCGTTACGTAATTTCCTACACTCTGAAACGGTAAATTCGTCGCCACCATTTTCTACATGTCCAATATTTATCGCCTCAATAGCTTCTCTAACAAGAAATTCTCGCCAATAATTGTTTATTCCTTTTTTTTGCATAATTTAAATCCATCCTTTTATCATTAATTTTTTTATGACAAAAAAATAGCCAAGCAGTTCGTAACACGCCTGCTCAGCTAATACCTAACCCATAATGTAATAAAAAAAGTGCAACAAATAATTTAAAATATAATAAATTTTCTACCACATTATAAGTTGATAATTATTAAATTTTGAGCTTAAATCTAAACAAATGTTTAGCCATTGATTTAAAGAAAAAAATAAAACTGAACCCGACGGTTACTTAATATAAAATTCATTTGAATTTTCGGCATATTATTATCATACGTCAAGTATACACTAAACAATGACAATTGTCAAATGATTCGACTATCTTTTATTAAGAATTCGTTCTAATCTTTTTCTTTTACGTTCACCATAATCATATGCCTTAGTTATATTAGTATAACTAGATTCGACTTTCGTTTCGGGTTCTGTTGGTGCTGTGTCAGCCTTAATCTCCACTTCAGGTTCTTTGATCTCCACCGAAGGCACAGCACTTGGTCCACTGCCTTCTTTTGAACGAACTTCTTTTTCATAATTCTCAAATACAACCTTTGGTTCTTTACTTGCACATGCAGCTTCACCTAAGAATACATCTCGGTCCAATGCTTCATCAATCATAGTATCAATCTCAATGGAAACCACACGGGCTTTTGCTTTTAATAAAAATAGCTCGAATAATACAAGGATTCCAATAAGATAAAGCATATAATCATAAAATAAAACTGGTGTCATAAGAATAATGCCGAACACTAAAAACTGTGCCCACCAGTTCCATTTCCTAATAACAGTTATAACTAGTAATAAAAATAGCACAACAATTGCTATTACATTACTATGGTATAAAATAAAATCCATCTATCTTACCCCACTTGAACCGAATCCTGACTCACCCCTATTAGTCTCATCTAAATCATCTACCTCTAGAACATCAACCTCTGGCTGAACATGAACTACCATTTGAGCAATTCTATCACCTTTTCGCACCAAATACGTACCATGTGGCTTCATACCCATTACGTCAACACTCACATTAGAATTGTCCGTACCAAATACCCAGTTCACTCTATAATTCTCATTAGGCTTAGTATTTTGTACAATTACTCCAATAGATCCTCTATAATCATTATCAATAGTCCCTGTAATAACATTAAGTTCAGTTTTAGCACTAATACCACTTCGTCCAACAACTTGTGCGAATGTACCCTTCGGTAAAGCAACCGCAATACCAGTCGGTACAATTGCCTTAGAACTCGGTTCGATAAATACATCTTCTAATGCATATAAGTCCATACCGGCTGCATCATGGTTTTTTGTAGGTATAATTGCATCATTATTTAGTTTTTTGATTTTTAATTCCATCTTAATTAAAAACTCCTTTACTGTTAAATTTATTATAATAACTATAACAATATAATAACATATATTTAACATTTTGTCCACAGAAAAAACACCAGGGATGACCAGTCCCTAGTGCTTTTTATTTTAATTATCTAATTCAGCTGCAACAGCCGCATCGAAATCTCCGTCACAAATGTCTTTCCATGTTTTTAGATTAGACATGTGCACAAAGAATGAATCCATTATGATGTAGCTTGCGTCAATAATATCACGAACACCGCCGCCCTCATCATATACACGACTATTCGCATCACGAGCTGCTTCTTCGAATTGCTCAATAGCATCAATATCACCTTGTGCTTTAATTAAAAGCGTCCCTTTTGCGGTATATAACGATCTGTTTTTAACCATAAACTGTGAATCTTCTGCAAAACTATGAATAAGTGAACCATAAACACTCATAAACACACCTTCTAATTGTCGGTTAATGCCTTGTTTACCATTTAGGTCCATAGGTCTTAACTTACCTTGAGCAAATCTGAAATCTTTTTCAGCCATATTTTTCTCATGCATAAGTTTATTAACTTCTTGCATAACTTCTTTATTTTCTTCCGATTCGCCCGTATCAAACATAGATTCATAATTGCTTAAATCCATATCTTCACCATATTTTTCAGGCATATCTTCAGCTAATGTATTTGCAATAATTTCCATAATTTCATCAGCCATATTATCAGGGTCTAATTGTTGCATTTCATAATCACTGTAACCATAAGCACTTTGGTACATATCATATGCAGCTTTAGCCACAATAGCTTGGTCCAGACGTTTATCAAACATCTTCATAAAGTCTGGTTGGTTTTTACGCACATCAAAATGCATAGCTTGTGATAATGTTGGTAAAGTCTGTAAGTTATAATCTTTACCAGGCTGTTTAATCGTATTCTTGAATAAACACCATGCCATCGGTAATACTGAACCATTTCTGTTCCAAATTACACTATCCCCTGCTCTAAATACTATAGAGTTACTTGGACTAATAAATGCAAAATCATTGTATGAAATTACAGGTACTTCCCTTGCAGTCTGAGTATACGACACCTTACCTTCAGTGGGCATAACCAACTTAGCCATATCTCTCGTAACTGTTTTAGAATCTTGATACACTTTATGTGTCGTACCTGACATTTTAACCATTGTATCTATCATTGTTTCGTCTGTTGATTTAAGGAATACAATATTTGACGTATTACCTTGTACAATTTTATCAACAGAATCCCCATATACATCACGTAATTGTTGTAAAGTCTGAAGGATAATTGTAAATTGTTGCTCTTGCCCTAAACCGATTGATAATAGGGTTGCAAAACTGTTAATACCATGTCCTTCTGACTGTAAATTTCCTAACATATTGTTTCATTCAGTCGTAACCTGAATTCTATGTCAATTCATAGCACCCTCATTACAAGGAGTGATCTGACTATTTGTTAAGGTCTACCTGTAAGAACAGGCGATTCCCCCACCTATTTTTCGCTCACTTCATTCACTTAAGTAGCTAACGGCGCCTCCAGCACCTAGTCGATAGACGTTATCCGGTATATGCACCTACGGATATTCGTAACGAAATTTGGTCTTGTTAGCGTTCACTTAGGATTGAACCATATGAACATCTCTGTTATTTCTTTCCGCTTTCGCAACATTCACGCTCACCATTTCTAGTCACGTTGTTGTAAACAGAGCTCTTGAACCACTTCCTCGTTTTAACTTGTGTAACGGCTTATACTCATTACAAGTATAAGGAGTCTTTCACGTTAATTTTTATAATATTGTTTTATCCATTCATAGAAATCTGATAAATTATTGTTCCAAAATACTAGATAATTTAATCCATTTTCTTCAGACGCTTTTTTCTTAGCTGGATCACTTTCTGTCCAAACATATATTGCCCTTTCGTACATAGGTCTTTTATCAGAAACCCTAGATTTCCACTTTTGTAATTTCTGTTGATGCTCTATGTTATCAGGATCATACCAAGCCCCGCCATGCATCCAAAATAAGTTAAGTTCAATAAATAAATCCATTGATTTAATATAAAAATCACAACTAAAAGGATACCTACTATCACCTCTATGTTGAGCTATAACATCATCTTTACCAAACGTACATAATAATTCAACATATGCATCGATCTCAGGTTGTGATGTATTCGCAGTACCATTACGCCTTTTTGTCTGTGCTACCTTTTCTCTAATTTCATCGGAACTCAATTTCACTCGCCCTATTTCTGATGCAGACCAAAATTCATGCCCGTATCTTTCAAGATTAGTCTTTTTAGTTTTTTCAATAACCTCCGGACTATTTAATAAACCTTTAAGCCTTACTTTTGCATCATCGTTTTGCCAGTAATATGGAGTACCATATCTCTCTAAACTAGTATTTTGGGTTTTAAGCCGAACCTCTTCAGATTTAGCACGCTCTGACCTAGCCTTACGTTCCTCATCAGTGTTAAAAATTTCTTTTAAATATTTTTTACCAAAATCACTTTTAGTCCAGTGCCCACTCCCAAAATTTTTCGCTGATGTAGCTTTATATTTAGCTTGAGTCTTAGGGTCTTTCATACGCTCAGACATCTCTGCTCGCACTTCAGGACTAGCCGTCTGCTCTTTCAAGTATTTCCTACCCTCATCACTTTCAGCCCATGTTTTAGCACCATAGCGTTCCAAAATTGTAGCCCTTCTTTTTGCTATGCCCTCTTCACTATATGCACCCTCTTTATTACGTGCCATTTCACGTAATTTTGCTATTCGTCGCTCTTCATTAGCCGCTTTATGTGGATTAAAACAATTCGGACACGAACCATGTTTCAAATGTGCGCGAGGCGTAACATAAAACGCACCGTGCTCTGGGCATATTACTAAAATTTTCGTTCTTAAATCGACATATTCAGATTTTGAATAATCATATTTGTTGTTATATTTTTCTTTAACTTTTTCTATGAATTTTAATTTATTTCTTTCTCTTGTGTCCATGATAGCCTCTCTAAAAATTTATTATATAACTATCATAACACATTTTATTATAAAAATCAAACCAATTCTCATCCAACATATATCTAGTTTTGTAAAGAGGTTTTTGAGAAGATTTCGTTAAGTAAGACACACTAAAGTTGTAGTCTACTAACTGTTTAACAAATATCAGTACCAACTTAGCATACTCCATCATATGTGGAGGAGTAACTAGGAACAACATTTTGCTCTTCTCAGTATAAGATACACTTGTCATTAATATTGCATCAGTGTCTTCCATTGATTTAAACGGATTCCACTCAATATTAAGTACTTTTTCTGTTTTATATTGTGTTTTAGCTTTCTTATAAACAATCGTTCCATCTTTTCGTTTAAATGGTCGTAATTCTTCTAAATACCCATTTTTAACAATTTTCTCATCAAGCACTGGGTCAAGTAAATATGAACGCCCATCTAAAGTCATAAGATAACTTTTCGTAAATTTGAAATAAAATGTTTTAACCAAGAAGTCTGTAGACATATTTACAATCTCAAGTTTTAAATAAGCTGTATCTTCTGGGAAAATCCCGTCGAAATAGAACCTAGCCCAACCTACAGTCGAAACAGTATCTTCATGGTAAAAGTCTTTACCTAAAGATTCTTTAAAATTCGGATCACTATAGGCTTGCCAACGAGCTTGTAAACCTTTTAGATGATATTTCATCATGAAATCAGGGTTCATACGAACACCTAGCCTTCTTGGGAATGAGAATCCTCCAATATCAACGTTCTGGCTTGGTGGTCCAGATGTTAATGTCGAAATCGTTGGATCCGTAAAGAATGACATCGCTGTAACAGCGATACCATATACAATGGCGATAGGTAACATTCCAGTTTTCCCCCGCCCCGCACCGTGCGTGCAACTTTCACTGCACACGGCGCTCCATCAAAATTAAAAATAACTATTGTTTACGTCTACGTAAACCAAAGAATCCAGCAATAGCAATAAGTGCTGCACCGATTCCAGTTGCAACAAGTGCTGTCTGTGAACCAGTTGATGGTAAATCTTTCTTACCTTCAGCTTTAGCATCTTTTGCTTTCGCATCTTTATCTTTTGTATCAGCAGCTGGTGCTGATGCCAATAATGTATCAACAGATTTTTCTAATGCTGTTAATTTATCATTATAAGTATTGACATTATGATTAGTACCTTCTTTTTCGAATTCTTTAGCTAATTTATCAATCTCAGCTAAAACTTTCTCTTTGTCAGCACCTTTACTATTTGTAACTTTAACTTTTAAGTCTTCTAAAGTTTTTTTGAAATTAGCTGTATAATCACCTTTCGAAGCAACATCTACAGCATCATAGATTTTAGTTAATTTGTCTAAATGTTGATCAAAATTAACGTAACGAGTGTCTTTCTCAACTGCTTTATTTAACTCATCAAGTTGCATAACAAATGATTTGTATTGAACTGAAGTCATGTTGGTATTATTTGTAGCATACTTATCAGTAAATGCTTTAGATGCATCTTTAACTAAATCTTTAGTTGTTTTAGCAACTTCTTTATCAACACCTTCTACAATTTTGTTAATCTCAGCAGGAGTAGCTCCGTCTTTGATTTCCTTGATACCATTTTCGAAATACTTGTTATACATATCAAGGTACTTACTAGCTTCCTTCTTAGTTAAGAACGATTTGTCTAATTGTTTTGTAATCGTTGTTAATTTAGTGTGGAAACCTTTACTTACACCCTCTTTATCATATGTTAGAGGACCTTTAGTATCAACGTTACTAGTAGTTGTAGCTTCTGTTTTTACTGAATCTTCTGCGAATGCAGATGGCACAAAACCCGCAACACCAGTACTTGCAACAACAGTTGCGACTAATAATGTTTTATGAAATTTGCTCATAAATTTCTTTTCCTTCCTTTTATCGTCCTTGGACGTAATTTATATCAATATTATACCACGTGATAAACAAAAATGGCAAGCCTAAACCTTACGTCTAGACTTTAATCTCTTTATGTAAATGCCGATATTATCTAAAACATAACGAACATCACGTACTTCATACTTACTTAAGAACTCATCACCTTCAATAAGTAGAGAAACATCACTCGTTCTAACATAAGTATCGCTTTCCCACGCACTTATTTCCATATTGTTATAAGTTCTAATTATATGTTGATTATCATAAAGATAATCGCATATACCTACATATAATTCTTCAAGCCCAGGATTTTCTTTTCGCTTTTGTTTATAAAAATAAGCATTATAAGCCTTTTGTTTCGACTTATACCCATAACCTTGAGCATCATCTAGGATTTCGCCTGTTTCTTCATCCATTACAATCCACCTGTGATTAACACCTGTGGATAAGGATTCGCTTTTTACAACCCTCATTAATTCACTTCCTCATCTATTTTACTTTATGCAAATCTATTATAACAAATATATAAAAACTTGTCGATAACAAAAAAAATAGATATCCGAAGACATCTATTTTTGTGTTATTTTAATTCTGACTTGTGACCATCACTCCTCACCTCATTACAAGGTTTATCATCACTTCGATCACTACTTTTCAGTAATAATTAAGTAGCTTATTATTCTTCGACTACAATCTAAACGATTATTACCTTTCGCTGTTCCGAATAACCTATCCATCTATATCATCACTTAGGTCGATGTTTTTCTTAAGTAGTCCCTTTTTAAAATAAGACGTTCACTTAGTCCATCATTACTAATCTTACAAAACTACAAAAGTTTTCATTCACATCTTCGTCAGATAAAATCATACTAACCATATGACGTTCTCACAGACGTCCGCATCGTTGTTATAGCCACGATACGACTTCACCGAGCTTCGTACAAATAAATGCACGTCGGAGTATTAACGAGCAGGTCACCCCACTTCAGTTATTCAGTTTATGCTAATGCATATCGCAGCTTTTCACTACGAAACAACTCGCACGAACTAAGCATTTTTTCGGCTCCACCAATAGCCTTTAATGAATCATCCGCGTTGTTTACTAACGTACGAATACCGTTGGTACTTAACAGCTTGGTCGCACTGAAGTACAACGTTAACATATCTGATTCGGGTTGGTCGTTCCAAATACTAGATATGATTTCGTATCGGTCTTGTAAACGTTGGAATTCATCTTCATCCATATTATCAAATTCACCAGCTTTTGCACGAGCTTGAAATTCGGTATATGGGTTTTTCTTCTTACGAGAAGATAATCTAGTAAATAATTGGTAACAGTTATACAGTGTAACTTTAGCCCAAAGTTGGTCAATTCTTTGTTCTAATAACCTTGTATTCCATCCTTCTTTACTAGCTTTTCGTCTTAACTCTCGTTCTTCTTCTAAATAAAAATCAATCATACCATAAGCAGCACGCTTAAATGCGTTATTGGCTGCATTCGGCCACAACGGATCTTCTCCACCATCCAGTGGGAAGAAAACGGCTGCTATACCATTTACGTACTCACCGCATTTTACAAAGTCACCCTCACGAGCTGCCATTGCTGCGAGTCCTAATGGATTATAAATCATTGTTTTCATTGCGTTCATTAAGTTGAACTGCATAACATCATATCCTCTGACAGTTGCTTTAACATAGAAGTTAAGAAGCAGCTCTCCTTTTGGATCATTAATTACCATGTTATGCTTACGTTTTTCTCGCGTCCACATATCAATTGTGGGCATAATTACTGTCTGACCTTTCCCTGCACGAGTTATAGCTAACTTTTATGTTAAGTTGGTAACGCAACTTACCAACCCATGGTTCAAAGAACCATGCTGTATGTTTCCATACAGAGCAGACTATTTCTTCAACTCTTAGCGAGTTGTTGGATTTTTCAAAACGTCATTTGCTTACGTCTCTACTCCCCCGTAAGGGGATAGTCGTTGAACGTTCTGCTTATAAATTATTTTTAAAATACCACAATTTCGAACCAGCCGTATAAACTGCGTTATACCCTTTCTTTAAACCACTACGTGTCTCCATTTTCGTTTCAATAAACTCACGAGTACTCATTGAACCATCATATCCCATTTTACTAAGAACTCCTGATTTACCACTCCAAGGTGTATCTATCATCCAAGAATATCTATCAGTCGGATCAAATAAATTAACAAATAATTTAGATGGACCTGTTTCGCGAATAAATTCACCACCAGCTGCTTTATAACTTAAACCATCACCTAAGTTGTTATCAGAGTAACTCATTAAATCAAAACCTGGATACATATCCATAAACATTTTAATAACCTTAGATAATCCACCTACAACTTGAATTCCTGGTAAAAAACACATACGTTTAAGCTCAATATTCTTTTTATGCTTCACAACCGAAGCAACACCTATCAACAATTTATCTGAATAAACAGAAAGATAACCATTTGCACGACCACATCCTTGCGTGTGATACTTGTTTAAGAAATCTCGACACTTTTCAACGCGTTTCTTACTAGTTTCAATCTTGAAATCACATTTACGAGCATAATACTTAGTATCATAACCTAATAATAACGATCTAAGTCTTGGTTTAGTAATATTCACCCAAGTATCACCAGATAAATCCCATTCATATAGCTGAATAAGTTTAATACCCTTATCCATCGCTAATTCATACTTAGAATAATGATAATACTTATCTTTTGATTGACCTCTCATACATCTACCTAACGCATACTCATTACTAGAATGTGTATATGTTGGATTAACTTCAATTCCTACTTTTAAACTTGGAATATAAAAATCAATCTCTAGATTACCTAACTGAACCCTTGTGTTTTCAACATAATCCACATTTAGTTCGTCTAAATACTTAAGAACTTTAATTTCAAAATCGGATTTACTATTAAATTCTATAATAGCATCTACTAACCCTTTATCAGATAAATCTTTAATATATTTTTTATCAAATTTAATCCTTGGGCTAAAAATAACATCATGTGGGTATTTAACCTTCTCACCATTAAGCTTAACATACAGCTCAAATATCGGTAAAACAGTTGTGTTCAAATCACCTAAAGCGAAATCTCTATGATATGGTAATGAAAAATCTTCATGATTAAGCACCTTTAACCACCTATCATCTTCGCTTAATAATGAAATAAAACCAGAACGCCATCTTTCTTCATTTACTTTCTGACAAGCATACATATGCCCATTATTTTTCAGATTAGAAAGCTGACATCTTTTCTTAACCTCATCGTTTTTCATCGCGTTTTCAACACCATATCTCTCAACAGTTGTCTTAATTCGCTTCTCACGAACTTCTGGTATCACACTAGTGTGAGAAACACCATACAACATTTCTGTCGTTTTTCTTTGTCTGTGTTTCTTTGATTCTTTCCATAAACCATTAATGAAGTCTTCACCAAGTAATCTTATAGCAAGCTTCTTAACATCTTTATGAAACACACCGTACATAATAGATAAATCTTGAAGACTAAGTTCACCTTTCGAGAATAAAAGTACATCTTTCTCAAGTTCATCCTTATCAGTATCCTCTACAACCATCTCAAATGCTTCGTTTTTATTTTTAGCAATGTTTTCATTTTTTACTTCTTCAAATAAATATTCTAATTCATTATAATTAACAACGACTTCACGTAACCATGCGGGCATAACTCTCGCAAAAGCTAATCGTTTAAATTCAGTTGGTGTTAAAATCACTTTTTCAAAAAATTGTGTAGTATTTTTTAATTTAACTAATTGTCCTAATTTTTGCATAACATACATCCTTAAAATTAATTCTTGTACATATATTATACCATAATTTTTTGACCCTTACAAGCAGTTTCGCTGCTAAACACCCATTATTCCAGTCCTTAGGATTTAACCGTAGACCATCACTCCACTTGTTTCCGCTTTCGCTCTATATTCATATAGCAAGAGTGCTTTAGGGTTTCTTAGCAATTAACCCAAAACAACACGCTTGTCACCAAACGTGCGGTGCTCGCTTACACCATAGTATTAACTGGCGCAGTATCAACAATATATGCCCCTGCTGGACGTTGCGGTTCATAATACGGAAATTCCCACTCGTTATTAATTAAGTCAGCAACCGTATCATAACCTTTAAGTTTATCCCTATTTTTATTACCTGGGTTATAAGGTATTTTCGTAGCGTCATACCACTCACGTAAGCTATCAACGCTATCATCAACAAATGATGCCTCGAACAATTCAGTAGCGAATTTCTTATCAAAAAATTCTACTCTATCAAATTCAATATCACCATTCTCATCGACAACATAATCACCTTTGTAAATAACTTCACCGTCTTCATCAACAGAATCCTTCTTATGTCGTCTTGCTAAATCAATCTTCTTAATACCCTTATTACTAAGTGCAGTATGTGATATCATACTGGAAACTGATACAGCGCTGTGTGCTCCAACATCTGGGAACCAGTCATAATTCCTATGAACTTCTTCTGGTAACTGAATATGTTGGTCATTTTCATACTGATTAATATCACTTGTATCAGCAAGTAAGTTCTGAGCACTTAAGTTTTTCATAAATACAGCATATAATGCAAAGAATGTTAATAATCCAGAACCTAAAGTTGCCATCAGCTTAAGTAAAGTTAAGTTCGAAATTTCCTCTCCGAAATTACCCTCTTTCTCAAGTCGTTCTTTGTTAGCTTTAAGTTTTTCTTTATCGTAATTGTTATTCTTAACATCATCTTGTATTTCTTTTATAGAACGAGCCTTCCATTCTGTATACCAAGCTGGAACTGGTACTTCAGCTTTACTACTATACTCAGCCGCTCTACTTGCAATTAAACCTCGCTCATTTGTCTGTTTATAAACAACGCTGCTAGTTTTTGTTGATTGAGTCTGCATAATATAAGTGTGCCTATTCCCTTTTATATCTAAAAACGAATAAGGATCATCATCAATGACTCCGCCTTTTTCAGCAGCATCAATAATTGCTAATTTCTGATCAATCTGCTTAACAGTTGATTTATTACCAAAATTAGAAAAACCAGCCGAGAGTCCACTAAACAAGAACCACACAGCTATTGCAACAATTAAACCAGCAATCGCAGCAAGTATAATCCGAGAAGTCGGTTTAATCTTTTTCTGTAACTTACCACGCTCTATTTGTTGTGTGCCATGCACATCACGATACCTAGTACTATCAAGCTTGGACTGATCTTGCATCTTATCCCACGCCGACTTATCACGTGGAAATATAAAATCACGTAATGACATAGTATTACGTCTCCTTTCTTTAATAATGATTAAAAAAAAATTGTGCATAAAATGAATCACCTCATCTTATGCACAAATAAATTATCTTAAATTATTGAACGGAACATCCAATGCTTCGTAAAAAGTACCTGTAATTACATTCGCTACAGCTTCTTTAGAACTATGGGTATCATAACCTAATTTAGCACCAATTAGGATACCAACAAAGATCGCTGCAATAACAGCTGCAATACATAACGCCCAGATAATAGTCTGAGTTCGTTTTACTTGTTGTTGGTTAATTTCTAATTGAGATTTCCATGAATCTCTTTCAGAATTTAATCGTGTAGCTTGTGCATCATATAATTCTTGTTTAACTTTTTCTAAATCTGAGTATTTATTTTCAAGACGTACAATCTCTTCTTTAAGTTGTTCTTCACGCAGACGAGCTGCCTCAGCAAGACTCTTATATTGCTCATCCTTACTATCAAGTTGAGTATGTTGATGAGCCTCAAGCTCTTGGATACGAGCAACCATGATAGCATGTTGTGCTTCGAAGTCTGCTTTCATTTGAGCAATACGTAATTGTTGTTCCTCTTCTAACTTACGAACACGTTGATCTTCTTGTAATTGTTTATTAAGAATATTAGCACGCTCAATATCATGTTGTCTATTACTATCAACAAAATGAGTAATACGATCTTGCCAGAAACGACGGCGGTCTCTCTCATCAACTAACATCTTATCATAAGTGTCAGTTAATCCTAACATAATACCACTCTCAAGAACACCTTGTAGAGCTAATGCTCTATCCTTACGAGTCTGATTTAACTCATGTAATTTTTGAATACGCTCATTAGTAATGATTGCTTCTTCTTCTTGTTGAATTCTAAATAACTTCTCATCACTTTGTTTTTTGTTTCTATCATCATATGCTCTGTATGCTTCTAATTTAGCCGCATTCGCATATTCGTCTCGTTCTTTGTTATAACGAGCTTTTTCTTCATTAACCTTCTCTTTAACTCGTTCATCTGATTGCTTACGGGTAGTTTCAATAGCTTCTTCAATATTTTTACGTTCTTTATAGACATCAGCTTCTGGGTTGTTATAATCATATGTATTAATAATATGATCTAATGATCTATTCATTGTTTCAGTATATTGGTTTTGAAGTTGTTGTCTATTATGTTCACGTAACCCTTTTAAATCTTGGTTCGCTTCTGTTAAAATAGTACTAACCTGTTCGATTAACCAACTATTTTCAGCTTCAATTGGAATTTCAAATAATGGAACATTTTCCGGTGTAAAATCACCAAATTGTAAGTTAAAGTTTTCTAAACTATAACCAACAGATAAATCATCCATCTCTACGATACGTCTGTATGCACCATCAACCTGTTCATCTTGGACATCTTCAACAGGTAATTCTTCTTCATAAACTTCTTCATGTGTCATTTCGTCTTCATAATAATTTCCATCTTCTACAGAGACCGAGTCGTCACCTACATACGGAACTTCGTCCATAGCAGGCTCTTCATAATAATTTTCTTCATAAACAGGCTCATCATATGTTGCACTCTCAAGCGTTTCAACATCTTCTTCATAATCATCTTCAATTTCTTCAATTTGATCTAGATTAATATCGGCTGCTTTCTCTGCCTCAGAAACAACTTCTTCTTCATCTTCCCCGATAATGTCATCAATATGACCATCATCATCATTTAAGATACCTTCGATATCTTTATAGTTTACTTTATAATCAGTTCTTTCAATTGAACCATCTTCGTGAACAAATAGTAAGTCATACTCAGCTGCTGTTAACATTGAGAACTCAGACATACTATCAATCGTTCCAGGTGTTGGGATAAACACTAACTCTTCGTTATTTACTAACTCATCAGTAGCATAAACTTCAATTGACCCACCGTTAATTAATTCAACTAATGAACCTTTATCTTCTTCTTTTTTGGATTTCTTAGATAAACCACCTATGCGCTCTGTTGGTAATGATAAACATACATAAACATTTTCACCTTCATCATTAGCTGATTTGAATAATTCATTTTTATCCATAATATCTAATGCTGTTTCAACAACAGATGGTCTGATGATTGTACCTAAATCACTTTTTTTATTTTTCTTAGCAGCTTGTTTTTTACCAGCTACTTTTTCGTCTTTAGATTCGTTTTCGTTATTTTTTTTCTTACTAAAAAATCCCATCTTAAAAAAAATTTCCTTTCATAATTTACTTTCTAGGTACCAGGACGATAAGATTCAACAACAATCTCACCTTTTGATTCCTTACTAAACTTAGTTTCACTTGCCAGTTCGCCTTCAACCGACACTCTTATATACTTAATTTGTGGATATTGATTTATAAATCTAGATATCTCAGTAGTTACCTCAGTATCCAGTTTATTAATTACAGAACGTCCACCCCCGTCATTAGCATCATCGCTTAGATTATCTTTAATAATATAATCAAGCACTCGCTTATGAACTTGTAAAGTAACTCCGTGTTTATCATACACAAGTTTCTGTAATTTCTTAACTTTAGCTGTCGCAATCTTATATTTAGTATTTTCAGATAACGGCTGGAATGGAACTATCGCGGTTAAACGCCCCAATAGCTCTGGTGGGAATTTATTTTCACCCATTGTAGTACGTAATGACTCCTTAATAATAGGCATCAGCTTCATTAATCCTTTATTATTCTCACCGGTATCGGATTTCATATAGTGAGCTACAGTTTCATATATCTCAGCCCCAGCATTCGTTGTGATTAAAATATAACAGTTTTTAAACGAAACCTCTCTATTATGTCTGTTAATTAAACGCGCGTCATCGGTAATTTGTAGTAACATCCTCGTAACGTCACCGCAGGCTTTTTCAATCTCGTCAAATAGTAGTACAGAAAATGGTCGCTCCCATACTCTACGAGTAACCTCATCCCTAAAACGCTCAACACTACTCGGTTGAGAATATTCTGTCATATCAAATCGTATAAACGACCTTGGGTCTTCAAATAAAATATCAGCTAATCGTTTTGATATCTCTGTATTATGAGTAACAATATAATCATCGATTAAATATAAATGCTCAGGATCATCAACATAAATACATTGTGCATTATCGACACCTACATATTCGATACTCTCAATACCAACAAAATCATAATTAGTACCACCTGTATCATCAATATGTAATTTAATTTTCTCTAATTTATCATCTAATTTAAAGAATTTTAATTTATCATCGATGCTTGCTTTAACATTCAATCTATATAAGTCATCTTCATTTTTAATAAAACAACCAAAACCTAAACTTCGAACTAACGTCGCCATTTGTTTTATTAATGAATAATCATTTGATTCATAACCTATACTACAACGTTTATCATCTAAAATAAAACCATTTGTATCAAATAACCCTTGTAATAAAAGCAATCTATTAGACTCATTTTCAACTAAATAATCAGAACTAAATAATGAACTATCACCTTCAGCTATAAGTCTACCAGTTGCATAAAAATCTACATTTGGATGATTATTTAACTCATATGAAACGCATTTATTCTTATCAATCCACCACTTCGTAACAACTTTACCATGGCGTTCTTTTGTAACTCCAGATTTATATAAATCCACTGTCGTTAAGGTCTTACCACCCCTGTCTTTACGACTGTTCTTCGTAAATACAGTCCATAAATGTTCACCGCCGACAACTACGTTTCGTCCGTCTTTCAACGTCACTTTGTACATATCCACATTTTCATGCGGATGAACACTAATAATTCTAATAGGTTCACCCTTACGGTTAAACACTAAATCACCTGGTTTTAAGTCACCATGTTTTACCCACTTACCACTTGGCGTTGGGACTAAAACATCATTAGCAACCATTTTACCAACCCCTGTCGAACCTGTAAATAATAATGTTGACATAGGTTTATCTGGGTTATTTAAACCAGCCAAACAGTTCTGTAAACTGTCTTCTATAATTTGTGTTGCCATACCTTGAGCATATACTTTAGCATCTAATCTTTCACGAATAGTCATCGGGTCAACATTTAACGTAACCCTAACACCTTGAGACCTATAAAGCATCTCACCAATAAGCTTGGAATCAATGTCAACACCAGTAAGACGGTGTTCACCAATCATACCATCCAATAAATCTAAAGACTTACGAGGTTGTGAGTTAGCAGGAATATATCTGTTAGTAAACTCAAATATTTGTTTAAATACAATCGGGTCTACAACCGTACCAGGAATATATCTATCGACCATACCCTTAAGGATATTAACAGTAACTTCTTCACCTGGTTGTGTTAAGTTAATACGTTGTAAACGTTCAACCAAGGCTTGGTTACCAGCAATATATTGGTCAAATTCCCCGTAAGTTGTCGCACAAATTATTCGAATACCCCGAATACCTGAGTTCGCTAAAATCGGTTTTAATGCTTCCATTGCAATATCAGATAATTTCATGATTTGGTGAATCTCATCCATGAATAATACCACTTCTGTCTTAAACACCTTACCTATATCTTCCACCTCATCGGCTAATTGCTTTAAGAAAGCACCCATCTCATTAGCATCCTTAGCACCCGCAACCATCTTCGATAGGTCAACCTCCATATAAAGTCTACCTTTCGGGTCTTGCAGAGCAAGTCCACTAACTAATGTCGTATTATGAGTAACAATATGTTCATACCCCACTTGATATAAATGACTCGGATTGTCAACCATTATACAAATGATCTCCTCCTCTTTATTTCTTGGGTTTATGCTCACGATTCTTGTAGCTGTCGCAGTTGATTTAAAATAAGTTCCTGTTAATAAATCAAGCCATGTATTACAACGATCTAATAGATAAATAGCTAATTTAGAACCCACAAGACACACCTTATGTTTAATACCATATTCATAAAGTACAGATCTTGCTTTATCCATATCGTCTTCATCAATTAGAAAATAAAAATTACCATCTTCGATAACTTTATTTTTCTTGACAATTGAACTTAACCACTCGAACCTAATGTTTTGCGCATCTTGCAGTTCAGATATTGAACGCTTAATAACACCATTATCAGGTACATAAATACATTGACCTTTATCAATAAGTAACCTTAACTTATCAGTTGTATCAACCATAAGTTCAGTTTCGATTTCATAATCGGCAAATTGATAAGCCCATAAATGCTCACCATTAACTATCACTTTACTTCCGTCTTCGAAAACAACATCATATGTTGGTAATAACCCTTGAGGATAAACACCGAGTACTTGTGTAGCACTACCATATTCATCAAAAACATAATCACCTACCCTAAGATCACCAAACTTAATATATTCACGTTCATCATCCACCGCGATAATAGTATCAGGTGTATGCCCTTTACCAGAACCAGCGTCCCCTAGTAAAATCACGTTCGATATCTCAGGTCGTTCAAATGAAGACAGCACTCGTCGCATCTCGTTTTCACGCCCAATAACAGGTCGGTTCATTTTCGTTACAACTTTCGTATATTGTGATAGCATTGGATAATCAGGATTATCTGTTATCAACTCTAAAGCTTTGTCCTTATCTAACAACGATACCTCGCTCCTTTCTTTTGAATTTATTGACAGTACCATTTTACCATACTTTAAGAAAAAAAACAACAAAAAACCTGTTTAACAGGTCTTTGTTGTTATAATGATCTGACAACAGATTTAACCATTTCTTCCAAATTTGATTCATAATCTGTATCAAGTGATACAGTCTTACTTCTTTTGTATTGCGAACCAGTTGGTCTTTTAGCTTCAAGTGTACCTGTTTCAGATAATCTATCAGCATATTGTTTCATATACTCTATATCAGCACCTGGTAGATATTCTACGATCGCACCTTGCCCAGTGGACTCAAGATAATTTTTAGCATCATTATATGCATTATATCTCCTATTTGCCATCCTAACAAAATTATTAACATTACGTGTCGATACATGTGTATCATAAGCCCAGTCATAAACCAAGTGATGCATATCAAGAGCCTTAACATCATCAAAATCATAACGAGGTTCTTTTCTAATACCCTGCTTATCCATCGTAAGTCCATCTAATTCTAATTTATCCCGAAATGCTTGAGTTTTATCTAATATATTTTCAGACATCTTAGCAAGTCTTCTCTTAAGCACGGGTTTATTATTTTTCCAAAGCTTACCACCAGCTTGTCCGTAAACCTCCATACCATAATCCTCAGCTGCTTTATCAGATCTAAATCTAGAAAAAGTCTTATCATTAATCATATTTTTTAAACTATCATATTTTCGTTGATAATCAAGTATTTCATCAAATTCCTCTTCATAACTCTCTTTATTAGGTACAAATTTTAGAAAATGTTGGTATTTAGACATACATTTTGCATTATATTCCTCTTCAACGTCATAAAATTTATAAAGTACACGCGAACTCACAGATGAATTAGGTTGTGACTTATAGTACGCTTTAGCATCACGATACTTAGTTGCTTCAGCTTTATGTCTATCAAGCCTTGATTTATAAGACCTAAGTTTAAACCCAAATTCAATCAAAGGATCCGACTCACGAGCCGTATATAAACTAGAATAGTCCATACTCATAACATCAAGCGTCGGTGTTCTAACAACTCGTTCTTCTTTTGGTATACTTTTAAACACACTATACACACCATTAACAGCATCTTCAACTAACTTATTACGACCATTCGCTATTAACTGACGATACTCACCCTCAGAAAGATTTTCTCTATCTTTACGCTCCAATGCATATTGCCCTATGCTACGTAAAGCATTATCATACCCTGAGTCACCCCTTTTGAACACTTCTTCTACAAAAAGTCCAGCAATATAATTCGCTTTACGCATTTCATGTCTATTCGTACCATATCGCCATAGCGACTCATCTTCAGGTAAACAGGCAAGTAAAAACTGCCCAAAACCATTCTTATCCATCATATTATGGGTAAACTTCTTAACAAAACACTTAACGTTACGTCTATCTTGATACACATTACTTGCCATAAATTGAACAGTTCGTTCTCTATCAAGACTCATGTCAATACCACGCCTAAGTTGTAACTTATTTCGCTCACTTATCTTTCCTTTTTGAGTACCGTCTTTCGCAAGTGTACCAACACCTTTATCAACCATAGCTAAATGACAATGGACATTATCAGTATCTATTTGAATAACACCAACATATTCTAAGTCATCATAATCCATCCTATCTAACCCGTTCATAATAGCGCGTCTAAGCTTAAGTTGATCCAAATTACCTCGCCAGTCACCACGGGCTGTATGCTCGAACTCATCATCTAAAAGTCCATGTTTTCTAAGATATTCTTCATTAAAAGAAAGAACTGTTTTTAAAACAGTTTTACCACTCTCAAAAGCATCCTGAATTGCTTTAGATTTACGTAATAAATCTTTATGTGACAGTGAGATATCATTTTTACCAAAAGACTTACCACCATACATCTCAGCTCGTTTCATCTTACGTTTCACTTCAGGAACAGTATCGGATGTTTCAGTCGCTTCGTCTCTTAACATATATCTTTTTATAAAATCATCAGCTGAATTATACTTAACAGGCGTTAAAGTTTCAGCTGCATCATCCCGTGCCATATAACCTATAATATAACCACTCGGTTTATGCCCACGAGTACCGCTACCATCAGGAAGCGGAATACTAAACTGATTTACAATCACAATATCTTGTTTTAAACCCAATTACAATCACCACCTATTACAAATTAACATATTCATTTTATCATATCCACAAAAAAAAGTCGATAGCTAAAAGCTACCGACTCTAATCATTATCGTAAAACCTGATATAAGATATTAAATATAATAATTACAAATAAAATAAAATATACAACAGACCTAACGAATTTCAAAGTACCTCTGTCACTAACTTGTGCACCAAAAGCATTACCTAATGTCTGGTTCTGAGCCGGAAGCGAATAAATGATAACACAACCAAGTAAAATCAATAATACTTCAACTATTAATAACCATATTAACATTACTTTTTACCTCCTAATAACTCATTATAAGTTCTACTAACATATAGTCCGTGAACCTGTTTAAAGAACTCAATCGACCCACTTATTAATAAAATTAAACTAGTACTCATAAAGTACGAAATTTCACCAATATTAAACAACTTAGTAAGAACAAGTGGTAAAACCACAATAAACGCTAAGAATGGTGCACCTAAATGCGAAGCTTTAATAATATTGTTATTAATAACTTTCGCCATATCATTTGGTGCTACATCTTTCATATAGAAATTACTGTGTTTAAGTTGTTTTTCAATATCAGATGGGTTTAGTTGTACATAATTATACCAATAAGTAAATAGCCATGTTGCAAATCCGTATAAAATAATACCTCTATATCTTGTTAAATCAAATGTTCCAGCAAAATTGAAACCACCATACGTTTCAAGTTGGTTTATTAACCCGAAAACACTACCTACGATAATTACAGGCAAAATACTACTTGCTAATATTTTAATTGGAATATAATGCAGTTTATCATCAATCGAATACGCTGATGGATAAACATAAACACGTCGCTCCATATATAAAGCTACAATTAAAATAGCAACTAAAACTAATATACCAACCATAACTGCAATATATTTCCACATAAATCCAACACTAAAATTATTAACTAAATCACGTGTTTTCAAAATGATTGATTCTGGTAATCTTACAGCAATACCCGTAACAATAAACATTGTAACACCTGACCCGATACCTTTTTCATTAATTCGTTCTGCTAAAAACGCAACAAATAATGAACCACCAGCTAGTATAATAAGTAATAACGACGTTACGAACCAACCTGAGCTCTTAAGAATACCCATAGCTTCAAGCGATGGTAGAGTAACTGTAATTACACTCGCTTGTAATAACGCAGTTATAAACGTAAGGATATAAGTGAACTTCTTAAGTTTCTCTTGTCCCGCTGGACCTGACTCTTTCCACTTATAAAAAGGTAAAGACTCGAAAACACTAAGTAATTGAACAATAATACTCACCGTAATATAAGGACCGACACCAAGCATAAATAAACTTAGCTGCGACGTTCCAGCTGTTAATTGAAGCATATTCTCAACAATTATATTTCCTTTATGTGTGCTTGCTAAAGGGAGTGGTATCCTCCCAATAACATAAAACAGCAAGCACATCATGAATGTGAATGATATTCTTTTAAAAATCTCTTTATCTTTTAAATAATTCATTAATAAAAAAATTCCTTTCTAACTAAATGTACGTTAATAGCTTAGAAATTATACGTCCAATAACGTAAAAACATAAACTATAACCTATAATAAATAACAATACTCTTGTATATGATTTCCATGAAAATTTATAATAATAATTCTTTAACAACTTAAACACCTACCTATCTTATTATCGTTACATCAGAATGGAATATCTGCTCAACATTCTCTGTTTCGTATTTTCTAAGTAATACTAAACGTTCACCAAATATCCTTACAATATCTGAATCCAACTCATCATAAAGTTTAGCTGCTTCCTCATGGTATTGAACTAACGGATTATCACCACCGTAAGCTCTATAGTGAATACCAGCTTTTAAGGCATCAAGTTTTTCCATATGATGTATCCAACTAACATCAAATGCGGCAAGCAACACCGCACGTAATGTATGAGCAACACCACGACCTTGTATTTGTTCCATTTCGTCTAAATGCTCAAGTACAGTTTCATCATCAATGAGTTCATGTATATATTTCAGTATTAAATCATCATCGACTAGTGTTAAAATATAATCACGTTTTTCATAAAACATCTTACTATGTAAATTAAGAACGCTATCATATCTAATAGTCTGCTTTCTTGCAGATGAATGTAAACCTTCAACTGTAGCAACAGTATCAAGAACATGTCTATTTAATAAATTAGTGTATTTAGAGTCAATTTCTTTACCTCTAAAATCGCCTTTTCTTTCTATTAAGTTCTTCATAAACTCATTAGTATATCTCTTGAATAAATAATCATCAAGCCCCACTAACGTATAAGTAGTTCCTTTAGCTCCTTGTCGACCAGTTCTCCCCAGCAATTGTTGATCAATACGTTTACTTTCATTAATATCCATATTAACCACCACAAGTTCAAAACCTTTATCAACAATAATATCACTACCACGACCAGCCATATTCGTTGCAACAGTTATACGTCCTTCGTTACCAGCCTCTTGGATAATACGAGCTTCTTCAGCATCTTGTTTCGCATTAAGAACCACATGTTCATATCCTTGATTTGTAAGAAATTCACTAATAACAAGTGAATGTTCTAGATTAGATGTACCGATTAAAATCGGATTTAACTTGCCCTTACGGCTTAATTCAATCACCTCAATAAGTCCAACAGATAACTTAGAATTACTGTCGATGTAATATTTCGGTGCATTGTCTTCTCTAATAAACGGTTTATGAGTTGGTATAACATATACGTCTAAATCGTAAACCTCTTTAAATTCCTTCGCATCACTAAGTGCCGTACCTGTCATACCTGAAATATGCTTGTACAATCTAAAGTAATTTTGTACTGTAATACTAGCTGATGTTGTATTATCACTAGCAACGTGAACACCTTTATCTTCGTGTAACACCTCAAGTGCTTGGTGTAATCCATTAGAATAACGACGACCATCCATTGTACGCCCTGTGTTCTTATCCACTAAACATACTTCTAAAACACCTTCTTTATTAGACTTTAACACATAATCTATATCATATTGTTGTACGAACCTAGCTTGCAAGGCTTGATATAACCAATGCACAACAGACGCTCTATCAATATCAGAACCCATATGTTCTTTGAATTTATCATAACCAGCATTTGTTAACCATACCGCATTATTTCTATAATCCACTTCATAATCATCTTTTTCTAATAGCTCAGTGAATTTAATCATCTTGTCTAGTAAATAAACACCTTCTTCTTTATTTTGAGCAAGAATAAGTGGTGTCCTAGCTTCATCAATAAGAATTGAATCTATCTCATCAATAACAGTTGCAATATTATCATACTCATAGTGAACAACTCTGTCGTTCGTATAAACGACCATTCTATCACGTAAATAATCAAAACCAAATTCACTAGCTGTACTATAAACTATATTTTGTTTATAAACTCTTTGTTTTTCAGCTCGATTCATCTTAGCTGAGTTGAAACCAGACGTTAATCCGATTGATTTATAAACTTTTGATAAATACTTCTCATCACGTTCCGCAAGATATTCATTTGCTGTAACAACATGCACTTGATCATAAGCTAAAGCTAATTCACTAATGGCGAAAATAGACATTAACGTCTTACCCTCACCTGTCTTCATCTCAGCAAGACCTTTGTTGATTAATACCAAAGCACCTTCTAGTTGCTCATCATACACAGCAAGTCCTAATTCTTGCTCTACTATAACTGATAAGATGGCAAGTCGCCTCACCATCTCACCCTTATCTTTACCTAGTTTTACATAACTAAGTTTTAAATCTTCGTATTTTTTATCTTTATAAGTTTTTTCTTCCACCCGAATTTGTGACACAATGTCACGTAATACTTTTTGCTTACTATAAACCATTCGTTTATCTAAAAAACCTAACATTTATCTACCTACCTAATCTTAGCTATTTTTGATTATACATAATCTCGTTCAACACTATCAGTACGAACCTCAGAAACTAATTGTTTAACTTCATTTTTCTTATCTTCTTTTTCAACTGTTTCAACATGTTGAACCACGCGTTCTACTTTTTGTTTTTCTTCAAATTCTTGTTTACTAGATCTAACACCAGCTAACATATTAGCAAAAATACTATCAAATCTATCTACCTCAGCTTTCGCTTCGCGATCAGCTTCTGTTTCTTCATTCTCAGGTTTTTTCTCTTCCCCGAAAATAATTTCTTTAGATTCTTTTTCGAACTTAGGTGTTCCATTTACTAAATTACTTTCAGCTACGAATTCATCTGTAAATGCAGCTTCCTCTTTTGCTAATCCTAATGGTTTAACTTCTTTCGCTTCTTCATCAACTGAAAGCCCTAAATCAACTTCAACCTCAGGTGTCTTAATAAATTTACTAAACTCGTTTTTATATGTAGCTTCAGATTGTTTACCAAAATATTCAGCTAAATTATAACCAGTATTATCTCTTGTTAACACCATGTTATTAATATCGATAACATTCGCCAAAACAACCGGCACATCATCTTCTAATGAAGTAACAACTGATACTTCAGCATCCATATCAATTTCAAAATAAGTATTTTGATCAGTTAACTCATCTGGTACTTCAAAAGTTGAAGTATATAAACCTTTACCAACTAACTCCTGTAGTTCATCTTGTGCAAAGTCATAAACACCGATGAATTTAGGTTGGTCTGCTACATCAAATTTAAGTTCAGTAACACCTTGCGGAAAATCACCTAATAATTTCTCAACACGTCCACTTAGTGCTAAATATGGTCTATAATTTTCAGCACGTGAGTGGAATTGTAGGTTCGCAGTCTGCATATATACTTGACCCACAACTTGCCCTTTATAAGGCTCAACCCTTAAATTTCTTTTTTGCATAAGTAAGCTAACAATAGCACTATTATTTATCGTCTTTACCGATTTTCCCATCTTTTTCAATCTCCATTCTTTGTTTTTTAATCGCTTCACGTATTTGTTCCTCGATTCTATCAAATACCACAAATACTAATTGTCTTAATTTATAACACGCATATCCTAACATAATAGCTAAGAAGATTAAGAAGAAAATACTAGGCGCAAGCCAGTACATTACTTTAATCTCCCAATCCATTCCGTACTTTATACCACCAGCTGACGCTATAGATCGCATCGCATTTGGCACTACATACATAGATACACCAAGTGTTAACCATCCGTCAACTAAAATCCAAGCAAAAGACCTTGTGCTTTTAAACAAGATCTTTGCAAAAGATTTCAGCATAGGTTTTAATATAGGTTTTTTTTCTTTTTTCGCTTTATCTTTTTTTCGCTTAAACATTTAATCTATTCTCCTGTTACTAGAGTTGCTTTGATGTCTTTAATATTACCATCTGCATTAATAGTTGCTTCGAAAATTGTACGACCAACAGCTGTACCTTCGTTTTCAGATTTCGCAACAACATTTACTTCAACAAAGTATGAATACTCAGTTGTATTAATTTTTGTAACATGCACTTTCATATCTTGATATTTTAAATTATAACCATTAATATCAATTCTATTATAATCCTTACCATTCATGTTTTCATTTACAACTTTTGGCATAAATACCTTCATGAATGTTGAGTCTTCTTTTAAATTATATTGAGCCATAATTTTAGCTCGTTTTTCTTCATATTGCTTATAACTTGACCAGTCAAAAACATCAGACATGAATTTTTCAAGAATTTCTTTATCCTTAGTCAATCTCTCTTGTGATAACCCGTTTTCATTTGAAATAATCGCTTGAACTTTTAATGAATCCGACTGTTTAGTAGCATTTACCTTATTCTGTAAAGTACTTACCTCAATATTTTTCTTCCCGATTTTTTTATTGTTATAATTACCATAGAAGAAAGAACCTAAACTAACAACCAAAACAAGAGATCCACATACAATATATAATAAATATTTTTTCATAATTAGTTACCCCCTGCCTTTCTATCTGCTTCAGCCTTTTGATCCTCACTACGAGTATCTTGATTATTAGTACCAATTAATTTACTTGTATTATTAGTCGTTACTTTTTTAATTTGTGAAAATAACCCTGTCTCAGAATCATAAATAGCTGTTGTATAAGCATATATATCACCATTAGTTTTATCCTTATTTATCCATAAAGTATCAACTTTACCAGGATTAAAACCATATGTTGTTACAAATTCCCAATTAGGCTCTAATTTCCCTTGAATATAATCCTTATTTATATATAGCCAAGGTACACCTGCATTTGAAGTATCTTTTGTAAAAAACTTACGTAATTTATCAGCGTTGTCCTCAATATTTCTATCCTTAGACTTCGTGTTTAATTTAGCATAATTATTTTGTAAATCAGCAACCTCTTTACCCGCATTAACTGCGTTTTTTAATTTAACTTCAATAGTTTCTTTGGTCTCTTCTTTCGACTCAGATAACTTTTTAAGCTCATTTTGTAAATCATTTATTTTCCCATCTAACACAACAGCTTGTTCAGATGTACTTTTAGCGTTATGTTGAACATAATATACATCACCCGCCAAAACAACAAATGTACCAACAAGTACTCCAATTTTAGCAAATTTATTCACAACACTCACCTACCTTGGAACCACACTGAACACAACCTACTTGTTGTCTTCTTATTCTATCATCAGCAAGAAGCATATTAATATAACTACTAACCGACATACCATATTCATTGGACATATTATTTAAATATTTTTTCATATCTGGCTTAACCAAAACTACAATTCGTTCCTTATCGTCCTTTTGAACCATTAAATATCAACTTCCTTTCAAACATTTTTATTATAAAACATGTTATAAACATTATAACATAAGTGTAAAGATTGTACAAGTAAAAAAGAATAGATGCATCACATATACACCTACTCTTTCTTGTTTTTTTTATCTATTTACTTTTAACCACATCACTTGGTGAACCACCATTTGTGCTAGGGTTTTTACCACCCTCAAGGTTAGCGTATTTAGAACTTGGCTCTTTATGTTTACTTCTATACGCCTCGTACATATAAATGAAACCTGAACCAGTTTTACCTGGGTATGAATCAACACCCGGTGAACGTGATGGGAATGAAGCATGACTCTCATGGTGTCCTGCTGCATTTCGACCCTCTGGTGGAGCCCCAATAGAACTATGAACTATAGTATAAGGTAGCCCATCACTACCAACAGTAGGCTCACCTGTTGCTTTAAATGTTTCCTCAATGAATTCCTTACCAATCCAATAGAATATATGTTGTCCTTCATTGACTAATATATCACCTGGTTTAAGAAGCTTATTAGCCTCTTCCCATGATGTTGTACTTGGAACCCATGTATCCACTTTTTCCCATTTATCTGAAGATCTTAAATAAATAGCTTGCGTACCTGTTGCTCCTGGTGGGAAATCATCATCTGCTCCAGCCCAACGAACACCTGTAGCTACACCCCTATCACAACTTTGGAAATAAGGATCACCTGGGAATATAGCTTCGTGTAAACGTTGATACAATGGTGTACCATCATTCGTAATACTATCTTCTTGTTTATGCCAAGCTATACTTAACGCTGCCGCCGCAATTGATGAATTATCATAATTTTGAGCACTATAACAATTGTGTAATGCCGCACCGGCTCCATTATCACCAGCTGCTGATTTAGCTGTTTTAGCTAATTCAAGAACAGAGTTCGCGTAATTAGCATCAACTTGCATTTCATTTAATTTAACAAACCATCCAGCTGCACCACGAGCACGTTCACCAACAGCCATAGTACGGTTACCTTCGTAGTGCCATGCCCATTCACCAGCTGCTTCCTCAGGACTTGAAACTGGATATTTTTTTCCGAAATTCACAACCCATTCTGGATCGTTTTTCTTATTAACACCCGCTTTATCAGGTCCTAATGCAAATGCTAACTGAGTCTTAAGATCAAATACATCAAGGTTATTTGTTTTTGCAAAACTACCTAATTGTTTTTCCCTCGTTCCTGTCATTTGGAATAAACCAACACCGACTGACCAGTCACCACCATTTTGATACGTCGCCACATCTAATGAAACACCTTGTTTAGCATAAGCTGGCTGCAATACATTATAGAAGTGATCTTTCATATTATTATAAGCAGCTTGTGTTTTTGGTCCAACTTGGAACGGTTCGTCTAAAACACCCTCAATCGTTGTTGGGTCTAGTCGTGATTCAGCATTAGCATTACCTAACACACCCGCAACATGGGCGTTTGTATATCCAACCTCTTTAAAAACAGAATATATCTGCTTTGCGACTTGCTCTTGAGCTGCGTTAAAATCAGTTGCATCGAACTTTATAGATGAGGTGGCGGCTTTAACTGCATCACCACAATCATGCGCATCACCATCACGCACACCATTTGATCCACCACCACCTATAAAGGCAGCTCCAATATAAGCAATACCACCTACTATGAAAGTACCAACCGCAGCCATACCTGTAGCAGCAGCTGTGAACGTAGTACCAACAGCAGCCGCAACTGTCGCAACAGCATTAGTCACCCAAGCCGCAACCGCCTGAACTACAGCACCCCATAAATTTGACAGCGCTGAAGCACCCATTGATAACATATTTTTTAAAAAATTTATAGTAGTCAATAAATTGAATGCTTTAACACCAGCATCACCTGCTTGAGCACCCATCTCAGCTGCTCGTTTTGTTTTCTTTAATCCATCACTCTTCTTATCTTCATCTAAACCTTCATTATTTCCGCTTTTCTGTGAAGCCTTCTTACTAGCATCATCGCCTCTAGTTTTTTGTGCCGACTCATCATCAAAACCAGCCTTTGACACTGACCGATTCGAATCATCTTGAGTAGCTAAACCACTAGATGAAGGTGTTCTTTTATCTTTTTCTTCACTCAAACTCTAGCATCCCCTTTCTAACGATACATTTTAAGTACGTTATCGTCTGTATTCAAAGTATAGTTAGCTTTAACGTTTTGTAATGTAACTTCTAAATCAATAAGTTTACTTAAATCTTGAGTCTGATACTTACGTTTATCTTGTTGGTATTTTTGCCAGTTTTGTGTCAACTGAGTAATGGTAGTTGTAGCATCCTTAACAACGCTAATATCATTATTCTTAAGTGCTAAACTTTTAATTGATGTACCATCTGATAAAAACCAATCCATATTCAAGAAGCTACTATCTTCTTTTTTCTCTTTTTGACTTCTAACTTCACCAAGCCACTCAACCGTCGATTTACCTTTTGGTTTTATATCATCGATAAATCCATCAACCACTGATTTTTTCTGCCAATCAAAATTAAAACCGGTTGGATACACATACTTAGTTTCAAATCTTAATTTACCATCTTCTTCAACAACTTTATCACCTTCAATATCCTTAGGTCGTTTTGATTCAGTAACATGCTTACCGTCAATACTCAGTGACATTAATCGTCTATCATACTCGTTAATCGTTGCTAAATCAGTACCCAATTGTTTAAGTGATTTAGTCAATTCTTCTTTAATTTTAGCTTCCTCAGGTCCCACAACTAACTTCTTGTATAATTCCTCAACATCTAGTTTATCAGGATCTAACGCATCGGTTACAGTTGCCGATGTTGCACCTGGGTTAAAGAAAAATTGTGCTTGGTCATATTTCGAAAATGACGCATCACGTTTTTTATTATCTTCAGTTCTGCTAACATCAGCTTTTGTCACCAGCTCAGCATTTGCCCTGATGATCATATCATATACTTGTGGTTTAAATCCTGACTCTTGAGTTAAATAAATTCCCATATAACCAGTCTGTCCAAAAACGTAAATACTAGCCCCTGGCTTACTATACCTAGTATAACTATTTCCACTCACCTTAGCTTCAGTCATAAATAACTGATAATCCGTCGCTTGAGTTGATACTTTCAGTATATCAGAAAATTTTAATAAAACAAAAGATTTTGTTTTCTCTTTATTAACAAATACATTTTCAACAGAAAGTTTAGTATTCGTCTTACTTGTACTAACTTCTTTATTATAAATCGCTTTCTCAGCTAAAACCGCACTATCTTTCGTAAATTGATTATACAATCCCGCTGATAATATTAGAACTAACGAAACCGACATGGCACTAAATGTTGTTGTAAACCTTTCAATACCATTATGGTCACCTAATTTTCTTTTAAATAACATAGAAAATAAAAAGTCCCCTTTCATTAATTTTTTTCTTTTCAATTCACCTAAAGAAAAAGGTAGGTTCCACCACCAAAACCTACCTCTCACTACTAATTAAGTGATTTATTATCTTTTTTAATTATAACACTATCGTAAGAATAGTAAAATCGTTCCACCTAAGTCTTTAATAGTAGCTGAACCACCATCTGCGATGTTCGTAATTACGTTAACACCAGAAACAGCAAGTACACCACCGATTAATAACAAGGCAATAACTTTCACCCATTCAACCTCTTTACGGTCTGACATTAACCCAGTCCCTAATTTATAAAGACCTACAATAATCATTAAAATACCTAGAACAGCTAATAGATAACCACCCCAAGTTTGAAATTGCGTCTTAGCATTTTGTAAGAAGGTACTTAAGTCCCAGGCCATCGGGTGCGTTAATAAATTTAACACATATGAATTCATTATACCGGTATCTCCTTTCTAAAAAAGTCTGAGCATAACACCCAGCTATAAACAATAGTATTAAATCGAACTTTGTGGTATCATTCGACCTAATTTAGATTATCAACGGATATATGTATGTACATTATCCATGAAATCATTATACCACATTTCCAAAAATAAAACAACAGTTTTGAATGAAATACCCAAAACTGTTGTTCTTATATTAAATCCAGTCTCCTGAATCCTCTTTTTTATCACTTCGGTTTACAACACCACTGCGCGTAGGTTTCGACGGATGAGCCGCTATATTTCTCACATCAGATTTGACATGAACGCTTTTCACTGTATTTAACCTACGTTGTTGTTTCGGCTGTCTATACCCACCAGCAGCACTACGAACTTTAGTTCCCAACGCTTTAACAGCAGTAGCTCTAGCATTGCTTTGCTGCTTAGATTGTTGAGTCTGAACTCGTTGTTGCTGTCTTTGTTGTTGAGGTTTAGCGCTTCTATTACTTGTAGTAATAGCACCACCTCTATTAACTTTAGTATTATTATTACTTACTTTTTCATTTGCAACTTGTCTAACATTGTTTTGATTATACTCACCAGACTTACCTGTTAATATAGCACCAACACCAGCACTAATATCATTAGTTGTTCTACTATTTGTAGCACCTAAATTAGTACTTGCATTATTCACAACCTTAGATTGGTTGGTTGCACCTTTAGTGCCTAATGCTGATTGACCCGCTGTTGCAAGCGATGTCGCCTTACTAACAGCACCAGCAACTTTACCACCTAATGTTTGCTTACCAGTAGTTGTTGTGCTCATTGAATTATCACTAGCATTAGATGTGCTATTGGCATTAATTGTTGTTGGTCCTCCTACACTTCCACTTGATGATGGACCTCGTGATGTCACACCAGTACTTTCGCCTGAAAGACTATTTGCAACTGTATTCGAAGACGAACCGCTTGACCCGCCGCTAGGATTAATCGTTGGTAACGATGATGGTAAATCAAATGGCGTTCCACCAGGTGGCGGCGGTGGTGTTCTACCATCAGCCGTCATACTCGCTGTAGCTTTATCTATTTGTATAAGTTGGCCATCATTTGTTCTATAAACTGGTGCACCCTCTGATGTTTTACCAACTACATTATCACGATTGAAGCTTTCCGATTTTCCATCATAAGAAATATTACCAGTGCCACTATGATATGTCGCTGACGGGAATGAAGTGACATTTGCCCCGCTTGATCTACCACCAGGGCTATCATTTCTTGCACCATCCAATCTCTGATTAGCTTCAGAGTTTTTATCCATAGCACCTTTAATATCTTTAGCACCACTAACAATATCTTTCGCTCCAGAAAGCCCAACAGCTGCATTACCTGTGGATACAGCACCCGCAACTTTAGCACCACCTTGTGCTAATTTACGAACTCCACTAACAGCATCTTTCGTAGCTTCAGCTTTAGTTTTAGCGGCATCAATTTTCTCACCAACAGTAGGCTTTTCACCTTCACCTAATGAATCTTTTGATAACACGCCTGTGCCTAATTCTCGCTCATCTTTATCATTATCAGGTCCATCCCCCGAACTTGTCAATAATGGTGTACCACTACCTAATTCACCTTGAGCTCCATCCACACCATGAATACCGCCACCACCAGGGTTATTAGGGTCGTTAGGGTCACCAGATCCACCTGCCCCGCTAGGGTCTCCTTTACCGCCAGTACCAGTCGCTATACCACGTATAGTACCATCAGATTGACCACCAACTCCGCCGGCGGCTTTACGCGCACCATTCATCAATTTAGAACCTGCACCTAAACCTGCTGCTGTAGCTAACCCAGCACCAAGTCCCGCAACAGTTCCAGCACCAGGTGTTCTACTTCCAGTATCAACACCACTACTTCCACCATTAGTTCCTAGGAAGAATTTATCAATAACTTGTGTTGTCGCGTCACTAAATGCCTTAACAATATGACCTCTAATCCTAATAGCCTTGGCTGTAAACCAGAATAAAAGAATCACTTTAATAATAATTAAAAGAATCGAAATAATATGCCCAACTACAGGGATTGTATCAACTAACGGTCTAACAACACCAGTTAATATGTTATTGAAATCCATAATAACTGAAACAGCTACTGAATACACCAACATTGATATTAATACTTCAGCTATCATAACCGCAGTATAACCAACAACCTTAGCTATCTGACTAAGCATACCAACCGCAGCAAACGGAACTGCTAATACGATTTGCATCATCCTAGATATATTATTGATTAAAATACCTATTGCATAATAGAACCCTATAACTATAAGCACTAACATTGACATTATTAAATCTAACCATATAAAGAATGATTGGAATCCAGATCCAACTAGGTTAACTGATAAATGGTGCTCTCTTACAAGACCACTCGAAGCCTTCTCATTAGAGAATACAACCAAGTTAGTTTTATCAAATTTAGTAGATAAATAATTATACATTGCGATAGCCGACATAGTAACTCTACTATCTTTACTATCAAATCTACCACCAGTGTTCCATACTTGGTCACCATCAAAATATAAACCTCCACCAAAAGTACCAAAGAACGGATCATTGTTTAAATCTTCAATATCTCTAATACCATCAGCATCTTTATATTTTTTAAATTTTTCACCAATATCTTTGTCACCAATCATCTTACTCTTAACATACGTTTCAAAGTCTGACGCATAATACTTCTCAGAACTCATATAACGCATCATAGTAGACAGTACCGTAGAAAGCTCACCCATATTCTTACCGGTTCTATTATTAACATCACCTGTAATACTTGTAGTCATATTTATAGTATCACCTTTAGCTGCACCTTCACCCACATCATAACTGATTCTATGTCCAGCTAAATCTAGCCTATTATCTTGTGCCCACGCTTTAAAATCAATAAATGTTTTATTGATTAAATCACCAGCTGGATTATTCGCACTATAACTAGACATCATATCTAAAGACATCGTATAAGTTGAACCTAAAATAGGAATACCGAAGAATATAAATAATAATCTAAGAATTATTTTCTTAAGTCTACCCCAAGCACCTTCACCACCAGGTGATTTCTTAAATAATAAAACCCCTGCTAACATTAATGCTACTGAAACAGGTATTGTAAAGTAAAGTCCGATATCTTTCATACCTAAGTATAAATTCGTAAACAACGGAGCAATACTGTTCATCCAACCTGGCATACTTTCGCCACCTAAAAAGCCACTTGTACTTGGCACTAGCATAGTCGCTGCTGTATAAAACAACGCAAATGGATTAAACCACTTAAGAATAGTCGCCGTTACTGTAAAGAATACCGTTACTAAATAACTTAGTAAAAACACTAAAATTACCGGAATACCCACTAAGTAACGACCAAATCCTAATCCACCATCTGTATCAGTAGAGTCAAGACCTAAATCTTTAAGTGACGCGCCTAAATAAATGTAACCTTGTGTTTTAAGATTGTTACTACCTTGTGCTTTATTCTCAACCGCACCAATACTGTCATAAGACATAGATGCTGAAGAACTTGATAGTAAAGAGTTAAAGAATCCAGTAAGCCCTTTTGTTTTATTACCGTCACCAAATCCTAAAAGACCACCCGTAACACCGGCATTACTTTGCGATTGGAATTGACCAAGTCCTTTAGCTTCATCAGCCTGAGGTGCTAACTCTTTATTAAAAAGTACAGAACCAGCTGATGCTAATTTATAAAACGACATTTCCTTTGCTTCATCTTCGGCTGCATTAACATACGTTAAATCACCATTATTCGATCGACTATCTAAATCAGCAGTAGGTCCATTAAATGTTAAAAATACACCTAACCCCACAACCGCAAATAATGTAAACAAGGGTACCAACCATGTTTTTATCTTAGAAAACATAATTATACACCTCCCCTGCGTCGACGTTTTTTCTTCTTACTCTTATCTAAGTTTAACCCTAAACCTAGTGATAAGTCTTGTCTAAAAATAACGTTATCATAGTCACGCCTAATATAACAGATGTTCTCACCACGTCTTGTTAAAAGAGACGCTAAGTCAGGTGAAATTGTCTGACCTAAACTCTTTTGATAATCACTTAATACATTTTCTGTCATATTACCTAAGACAGTATAATTGGCTTTATCAAATTCGTTGAACTCTCTATCTTTTATCATCTTATCAATGCTATTATAAAGATAAGCTACACGCCCACCTTTTTGGAATAAATGCTCGAACTGAGTAACCATATATTTTTTAACTGATTCACTCTTAATTCGCTCGACCCCATGAATAACCACAGTATCACCGTAACCTAAGTTACCAACAGCATAACCTATAATATTAACAAGCTGTGCCATCGCGATACCCTCACCACGTAACATTAACGCAGAAAAATCATAAATAACACGTGGTTTATCAATTACTTTATCAATCTCTTGGTTCGTAATCTGGTTAAATAAATCCCCATTATTACTAAGCATCGATTTGAAAATCGAACGTAGTACGTTATACGCATGCAGTAGCTCAGTATCTTGAGCTGCCGCATTAAGTAATGCTTTATGTCTTGTATCTAAATAAATTGTAAATCGGTCCAAAGTCGGAACCTCAAAGTGCGGAATACCAACAACACGTAATGAATCACGATTTTCTTTAGCATTCTCTGCCCACATTCCTTCACTTATATAGAACTTAGTAAGAATCTCCTCTAAAGACCCACGGATAATACTTCGGTCATTTGATGTTGTTTCAAAGGCTTGTTCAGCCATTAACTTAATTTTCTCCATTTGACTTGCAAATATAGAAAGTTCATTTTCCGTATCACCAAACATCTCGAACATGTTAACATCTCCGCGTTGCATGTTAATACGAGCTGTTATATTATCTAATTTAGGGCTTATATCATCTAGGTTTACACCATCCAATACAATATGGACAACACGTCTATTATTAAGTAAAACACTTTGTCCGAGCTTACTACCCCATAAATCCGAAACATAAACCCGATTCAATCCATGGTGAAAATTATCATTTGCAACAACTATATGATGATCATAACCATCAACATTGAATAGTACCGCCGAGTTATTTACATCCCCCGTCATTGAGCCAACGAATTCACCATCATAATCAGATAAACCATTGGTAACCAAATTATAATTACCCGCGTATTCAGTCGAAGTAAAGTAATAACCTCTACCTCGCTTAAGTGCATTATTCTTCCATAAAGATGATAACTCCCTACGTTGCTCTCCTGGATAGTGCTCAATATTTAACGTCTTGAATCTATCCACATAAAGACGCTTGATTTTATCAACCGCTTCATCCAACTTCTCTATAGTCGGAGCTTTAACCATTAACCTAAAATGAACATGTAAATATGCCGCCCCATCATGTAATTCTGAAGCAACAATTTCTAGGTCCGCATTTTCCATCTGAACCTTTTGTTTATTCATTTTAGTCCCACCTTTTTCTTGCTCACTTTCGTTGGACTTAGCAACACGTTCTGTCCTACTTTGATTCGTAGCAATCCAAGAATCTGTTTTACGACGTGTCTGTTCAAATAATATTGTAGTAATATCAGCATCTAAACCACCTGGGATCATATTAACACCCCAGAACGCAGGGAAACCATCATTAGCTCCCTCACGGTGGATAAATGTCATGATTGTACCACAACCACCATCAACATCGAAATAATCAGAATGAAACACATAACGCTCTTTTGGTCTCGCTCTATCTAAGAAAGGGAAATTCTCATAGGTTATATTTTTAAGATTATCTTGTTCTTTTTCTTCTTTATTTTTTTTCTTGAAAAAACCCAAAATATAAACTCCTTTCTTTTATATTATTTATTTGTAATCACTATACACATAGTATATCCATATTATACCACATCTTGTATTTACAGTAAAGTGATTAACCAAAAATAAAAATAGAGCCGTACCGACTCTATTGCTCTTTATATATGCTTTCCATCATTTGATCAATATCATAACCTATTAAATGTGTACATTGCTTAATCATTAATGTTGAACTTTCAACCTCTGCTAATAATAAATTAACTGCAACTCTTAAACTCTCAGCATTATCTGCTTTAAGTATCATGTACTGATGTATTGACCTATATTGTTCACCAACATGATGTTTAAGTATTTGGAATTTTTCTTCTTGTAATTGTAATAACTCAGGGTCTCTATTTTGTAAATTATCATACTGCTCTTTTAGATATGCAGCCTGATGATAAATTTTTTGAGACTCTTTTGTTGTGATTTTTATAATTTCAACATCAAATCCCATTTTTCTATAAAAGTTATCAACCCTATCTAAAATAGCCTCTTTGTCATCTTCGAATAACAACGCTGAAGCTGATCCAACAACACGGTACATAGACCCGAACGAACCATCTAAAAACTCAATTAATCCAGATTGCTCATCTATATCACGAATACCCATTAAATAATAAAAAGGCTTAGCAGAACGTTGCTTCCTAGTTACACAATACCTATTAGCTCGACCGAAATAACGAAACGCTGCAATGACTTTAGTATACGCTAAGTCCCCGGTCTTAGTATTACCTACAAGTAAATACGTAAGCCATATCCATACTATAACAAATGGTATAAGTAAAGCACCGGAATTTGCCATAAATGATTTCATAACCATAAATATAAGCATAAATGCACTAACAATATAACACGAAATAACCTTAAGTGTCAATGGTTTTAAACCGACACCCTCTTTATTCTGTAACGTTATTTCCATATCTAATGCATTTTTATCTAATGCTGTTGGTATTTTATAGAACTTTTTTGCCATAAATAAAGCTTGCTCCTTTCTTTAGTAAGATTTTCAAAAACTATTATAACATATTTAACATGAAATATCAAAAAGAAAATAAGGTAGTCACCCTACCTTATTTTTATAATTATTTATTAAATTTACGTCTATATAATACCCCAACTAAACCAATTGTAGCTAAACCTAACCCATAAATTGAAGCAACCCCAACACTTGAACCAGTATTTGGTAACACTTTTTGCTCTTTAGGTTGTTCTTGTTTCTTCTCTTTAGGAAATTCAACCACAACTTTAGGTTCTGGCTTAGGTTCTGGCTTAGGTTCTGGCTTAGGTTCTGGCTTAGGTTCATTCGGAACGGGTGATTCTGGTCTTTCTACAACAGGTGGGTCTAATGGTACCACACCTCCATTAAACTCAGGTTTCTCATGAACCGGTGCTCCAGGCGGTACTGTACCAATCGGCTCCTTATATTCTGGTTTATCATACACAGGAGGATCATTCGGCACCATCCCACCGTTAAACTCAGGTTTTTCGTGAACTGGCGCTTCAGGTGGTACTGTACCAATCGGCTCTTTATACTCTGGTTTTTCTACAACTGGTGGGTCATTTGGTACAACACCGTCTTTAATAGTTAACTTAATATTATAAGTTTTAGGCTTAGATAAACGGTTAATTTGTAACGGTTGGTTACCATAATTTGAATAATATTCAACTGATTCACCTGTATACTCTGGTCTAATTAAAGAAAAATCAGCAATATCATAAGTTCCAGGTTTAGTATCACCTGATACTTTAACCTCAATAGTACCATCACCTACAATATTTACAGTAAATCCATTTTTCGCTTTAACTGTACCGTCTTTGAACCCTTTAATTAATTGTTTAGTATAATCATCAGATCCTTTAATCACATATGAATAACCTTTATCTGAAAATGAAGTAACGATTGTGTTATTCTCTAGAGCTTTACCATCAACTGTATAAACTGGTTTATTTTCAGATTTATAAAGTTTAATCATTTCGTCAATTTTCGCTTTAAACATATTAATTCTAGCCAATTCATCAGCTGTAAGTTGTCTTAAATTATCATTAAAATAATGTCCTTCAGCGTCTTTATCACGTTCAATTACATATGGATTATTTGGAAACTTAGACTTAAGTAATTCCCATAACATCTTTTGCTCAGTTGAAGCATTTAATGGGTTTTTATCTTGCCCGGCATACCCTACACCAAAGTTTTGAATCAATGCTGCCATTTCATTATCAGCAATAACTCGTTTTTCATATTTATCCATGTGATTTGCTGGTAATTGTGGGTCAAAACACCACACTAGTACTTTATCTTCTGCAATCATATAGTAACCAAATGTTGTAGCGAAATTAGTACTTTGTGCTTTACTTTGTTTAATTGGCTTACCTGTACTATCAGTAGCATCTGGGTAATTTATTTGCCAGTTTTTACCGTTAGAGTCATATTCATCGATACTTAATGTATAACTACCTTGTTGTACTATCTTTTCTTCAGCTTTAGCTTTTTTGAAAAAAATTTGATAGACTAATTTACTACTGTAAAAATCGTTATTACCAATTTTCTTTAAACTCTCATCGTCAAATGTCTGTTTCTCAATAGTATATTTACCCTGTAACTCACCTGGAACAGATATCGATACGAATACCCCTTGGTCACCTTCTAGTTGAAGTGGTTTTGATAACACATTACCAGTACCCTCTTCTAAAAACTGTACTTCTAATTTGATTTTTTGCGAACCATCGGCTAAAGCAAAACGAGGTGCGAAATTAAAAATTGACGCAAATACAAAAGTAATTGCAAGAATTTGTAACATTGTTTTCTTCATATTTCGATAATTTTACCTCCTATCATTTTTTTTCATAATATAGTTAAATTATATCACTTTTTAACCAAATTATCAAAAAAAAAATAAGACGGAAAACCGCCTTATTTAACTACTTATTTATTTAATTTTCGTTTACGTAATACTATTCCGCCTATTGTAACCACCCCTAACCCATACATTAATTCGTTACCTAATTCTGAACCAGTTTTAGGTAATAACTTCGGTTCTGGTTTAGGTTCTGGTTTAGGTTCTGGTTTAGGTTCTTTCGGAATAGGTATTTCAGGTTTCTCAACAATTGGAGGGTCTAATGGTACCACACCACCTTTAAACTCAGGTATTTCAAGAACGGGTGGATCAATCGGTGGAACACCTCCGTTATATTCTGGTTTATCATGTACAGGTGGATCCAGTGGTACTACCCCACCATTAAACTCTGGCATATCCACTATTGGTGGATCACTTGGTACGGCATCAGGCGGTGGGACCACAGGTAACGGAGCAACTGGCGGTACTAATGTGAATGGTATTGGTGGTGTAGGTTCTTTCGGACCCATATATCTCGGCTTCGGTACATTATTACCAATAAACTCAGGGGGTTTTGGTGGCTCATTATCGATTTCTTTTGGTGGTGTCACACTTGGTGGAACAGGTTTATCAGGTAAAGGTGGTTCGGGTGTTTTCTGTAATTCTAACTTAGGTTTTGTAGTAATATAATAATCAGCAACCGAGGTATTAAGTGCAAATTTTTGTTGTTGTGATGTTGTAGCACCAAACTCCATACTAAAGTTATCTTTAGCCACACTTATGACACCCGCACCTAAATATTGTTCGGGTGAAGTTGGATTATCCCAAGCAACTGGATAATTATCAACAGATTTATCAGAATAATACCCATCTTCATGTTTTGCTACATATGAGTTGTTCAATGGAATAAATTCACCATTTGTTAAATTGTAAACAATCTCTCTATATTGACTTTTCCATTCATATTTATTAGCCCCATATTTCTCGGCTAAATAAGCATTTCTTTTCCCCACATACTCCTTCAAAAACGCGTCCCAACTACCCCAATATTTTCCTCGCAAACCATTTTCCCATTCTGATTTAATCGTATCATAAAACCCATTTTTATTTCTGTCAGCCCATGCTACACCATAATGTTCTTGGAATTTCTTCTCCAAATATAAACCTCTATCATATTTGTATCCATTGATTTTCTCAAATACGTCTTCACCATAGAAATTCCACACAGAATCCGTTGCTAAAGTACTAAATACAGCATTCATTGACCCCATACCTAGCAATATTGGTTTTTCCACTGTTGGTACAATCCTACGTCCTTGATCATCATAAAAAATCGGCGTTACCTTAACACGTGTTCGATGTGTTGTAGACCCAGGATTTCCGTATATCCACACTGATGTTGTAGGGTCTTTTGCAACATTAAGAGCCATTGTATCCGAATCACTACCTGTTTCTATCGCTTCGTAAATATACTCGATTTTACTAATTTTACGCCCATCATACGTGCTATTTTGTATATTAGTATAGGTAACTTTAAACGGCTGATTTTTCTTTGCTATAACAGCATAACTATCAACCCATCCCAGACCATCATGTCCCCTAGATTTCACATTTGGATTCCACTCCATTGAGACTTTATCTTGGAGTTTATTCGTAACAAGTGAACCATCACTTAATTTACTACTTGTCATTTTTAAATGATTTGCACCCCAAAATGCTTTTATATTATTATCACTTATCATAGCCAGTGCAGCATTTGGTCCAATATCAACATGGACTTTCGCATCGGGTTCGTGGGTAAATGATAACGAATTACTTACATCCGATGAAAATCTACCTGGTTTCTTAGATTCTTTCTCAACTTCTTGCTTTTTCTTTTCATACTCAAGTTTTCTACGTTCATTTTCTCGCTCGTCTAACTCTTTGTTCCTCTTAATTAACTCAACTCTATCTTTGACCTTCTTATCATACTCAGCCATTGCTTTTTCGTATTTAGACATAGTATCATCATAAACTACGCGTGCTTCATCATATTGTTTCTTACGAACATCCCAACCCTCTTTTAATTTCTTATAAGACGCTAGCTTACGTTCATATTCAGCACGCTTTTCAGCGTCTTTCTTAACAGAATTATCCCACTCTGCGACCTGTTTTTCATACGCTGCAATTTCATCTTTATATTTTTTAAGATCAACTTCATACTTAAGCTTAGCTTCTTCATACTCGTGCTGTTTCTTATTAAACTCACGTAATTTATTATCATAATCAAGCTTACTAATATTGTATTTTTCTAAATCATCATTATATTTACGTAAAACTTCTTCGTACACTTTAGTTTTGTTACTATTAGTATTAGATTCTGCAACAACACACACTGAACTAAATGTAACAATTGTTGCGAAAACCGGTACTATTATTTTCCTCATAATTTCACCACTTTCTTAACTTACATAACTATATTACACATTATAACACATTTATAACAAAAATAAAAACAAAGAGATACCTATTGATACCTCTTTGCCCTAACTAAAACTTAGGAATAATTCCTTTTCGTCCTGTTTCTGGATTAACACCATACGAAACCGTAGCATTAAAAGTGTTACCAGCTTTCGAAACGAAACCTTCGATATACACCTCTTTACCACCTTCTAAAAGAATTCTTTCATCTTCTGTAAATCTGTGATTACACCAAGATGCTGGTACTGAGTCATTTTGAACAAAACCTAAGTTCTTGAATCCAACAAAATTAATTTTTTTACCTTGATCATTAGTAAATGATTGCTCTTGTAACTCACCTTCAATTTTATAAGGTGTATTATTCTTAGACATTAATTCAACCTGGATTTTCTCACCATTACATAATCTTGCGCATTCGTCATCTGTAAACCTGTGTGTACTCCATTTTCTAGTAAATGATACCTGTTTACCTTTCCATGTTCCTTCGTATTTTTCTTTTGTTTCATATGCCATATCTGCTTTAACTCCTAATTTATCTTTAATTTTCTTAGAATTTTCTTCCATTACTTTTATATCATGAAGTACTAATCTAGCTACTTCACTAATAACTTGCTCGGGTGTAACCTCACCTTTTTCAACACGCTTCATGTTCGTAAATAGTCGTTCTGTCATTGTTAGGTCACCAATTTCAGTACCTGGTAATAACATATAACTTCTCTCACCTGAATCTGTAAGACTAAGCTTACCACGAGTATCTTTCATAAGCGCCGTCTTACCAGATGTTACATCTGCTAACGTACTTGTTCTTGTAGCCCCCGTACCAACTTCATGCTTATCAAGCTGTTTCATAAGCCACTTAACACTAGGTTGTGTTGGTTTCGATGGGAAACCTTCGTGAACAAATCGGCTAGCTTCATAGCCGATAGACTTACCACTAAGTGATTCATCATCGTCATCATTATTGAATATCGCTTTAAAACCATATTTTTTTGGCGTATTTGCTGTCGCAACATACGTCGGGCATAGTTCTAAATGCGCCTTTTGTTGCTCGTACTCATAATCTAAAGCAAGCATTGCAAGATAGTTTTTAGCAAGTATCTCATATATTTGAGCACCAACCTTACCATAAGTCGTTTCTAATGTTGAAAGTGACATCGGTACGTTTTTCCCTGGTCTATTAGCCCCATGAGCTCCACCCACTTTAACATGTGTTTTTCTAGGTACTCTATGAAGTAATAACCCCTTGTCAACACCCACAACGTCTGCAATACGATCAACTAATGGTAATAACTCATTAAACTGCTCAGGTGATATGAAATTATCTTCTGTTCTAGGGTATGATACAATTTGTGCCTCATACATTTTTTGATAAACATTAAGTACTTCTTTTGGTTTAACACCTTTATCAGCCAAAATACCAGATAATCCAGCTAAGTCAAGTAACTTAGGTGGTGCTGATGTTTTCGTCACAGTGCTATCAATAATAATCTTCGATTTCATCGGTAGTGACGCAAGCGGCACCTGTTCTTTTGTTGGATACATACTTGCATTAGGATCTTTAAATACATTACCATTTTCATCTTTAAACCTTGCTTCATAGAAAGGTACTTTCTTATAGTTAGCTATCGCTTCAAGTTGTTCACCAACAATCTTAGTCATAGCTGACTTAAGTCTACCTTGACGTAGTACCGTTTTATTATAACCGTAAGTTGTCGCAATACGTGTAAACTGCATTGTTAAGTAATCGTACTTAGCACGAGTCAACCCTTTTAGATATTCAGGAAACGCTAGTGGGTTACCAATAACCTTTCTACCTTTAAATGCTTTTTGTATTTCAACCTCAGATTCATCAATGAAGTACATCCTAGTGAACTTCTTATTACCGATTAGATTTAATTCATCTAATATTTCAATTGCTAAAACAGCACCCTCACCAGTTGGGTCAACATCCGTTGCAATAACTATTTCACTACATTTAGATAATGTACTTTTTATATCTTTAGCAACAGATGAAACTTTCGGTTTTAATTTCTTCTTCCATCCAAAATCTTCAGCTCGCCATGGCAAGTAACTCATAGACCATGATTTATACTTAGCTGCAAGTGACGGATGTACGTGTTGATCTGGGTCAACATATTCATAAATATGACCAACCGCATTTACAATCACATATTCTTCACCATTATATCTACCTTTATTACCACCAAGTGCTTTTGCAAAATTTCGAGCAGCTGATGGTTTTTCTGTTAATATACCTATCATTCGGCTATCAACCCCTTTTCAATGTTTATTTTATTATCAATTCGTTACCAATTTATTATAACATATTTACAATATATTTGTCAATCATTTAATTAACGCTATTTCTTTTCCTATGTTCTTCACTTGCTTTTCGAGTAAATCTATTATGTTGGTCGGTCCTAACAGTCTCCATAAGTCGTTCTATATATTCGTCGCCATTTAACGTAAATCCACTAAGTTTTTTCTCATCACGAGCAATATCAGTACCATTTACGCTGAAATGATCAAGCCAGAATCTAAGCATAGTAAGCTGTAACGCATCCATTGACGACTTGTTAAATCGTATCAACTGAACCATCAGGTCACCCACTTTATCAAGTTTCTCACCAATCTCACCATACGACTCCTTGTCATTCTTCTCAAGCTCTGCTGTACCACCCAATTCGAATAGAATTTTATTAAATAGATATTTCGACGCATCTGTTTCTTCTAATTTATAAGTATGCGATAGTAACGCAATCATAAGTCCATCCATAGTGTCTTTTACACTATAATTATCAAGCCCATAATATTTCTTAAACGTTTCAAATAAATCCTGGTCAACAGTTGGTCTAGTCGTGCGGTTACCATAGTCAAGCTCTTGCAATGCATCTTTGAATTTCTTAATAACTGTCGCCTCCTCTTTTACGATAGCAGGTGGATTCGCTACCCCACTATTTTCCTTCTCTTCTTTAGTATCCTCAGGTGCACTTACACCCCCATCAAGCTCTGACTCACTATTTTCATCAGAATTTTCTTGGGTAGTTTCTGAGGTAGTTTCTTGGGTAGTATCATCACTATCAGCACCCCCAGTAGGCTCACTACTTTCATCGCCGCCTTCGTTAGGTTCAGTATCTGTCTCATTTTCATCAAATGGACCATCCGTTTCATCACCACTAGTACTAGTAGTACTTGAACTGTTCATATCAGCTGCAATAGACATTTCCATTAAGTCGTCATATGAGTCCTTACCGTCTCCAAACTCTTTAAATGGACCATCTGTTTCTTCACCCGTGATACCCAAATCTGATTTCAAATCATCAACCTCAGTATAAACTTTATCATCATATATATAGTAATCTGTTATTGGTCGATATGTATCTTCCTTATCATCATATAGATAAACTAAATTAGCTTTATTATTAGCATCATAATAACTACGACGCTTCCTAGCAAGCCTAACACTATCTTCCATCATTTCATTCATTTTATTCGTATCACGAGTTGTTTCGTACCTATAACTTTGTGATGCACGGAATCTAGCCATTGTTCTTGCTGAGTCTTTATTGAAAAAATCCAATGCTTCATCTGACAAACTTCGCATTAAATATCACCTTCCTCTTCATCTAATAGATAGTTATCACCACGAGTTAAATTAAGTAAACTATCAAAACCATGCACCGTCACGTTCTCAAGCGATGCTACGTTCATACTTAATACTTTAATGCTATCTATTAATTGATTTAATCTTTGTTGTTCAAGTGTTGGTAAATCATAATCACGATTTTCATACGCAATCATGTGATCAATAGCGTCAACAATATACTGGTTCATTGAACCATTCGTTCTACGCTTAGCCCAGTAACTAACTCTTTCATATGTATCATCATCAAGTCTTAGTGTAAGTCTTTTACTCATCACTACCACCATCCCTATATTTAGCCAAACGAGCAGCCGCTTCAGCTCTTTGCTCCTCACTCATCACACGTTTTTTACTAGGTTTTCTTGATAGATTATAACCTTCGTTAAGAACGCAGTCCACAGCCGTTACATTACCTTCTTCATCAGTGTCTTTTGACATTATAGTAACACCTGTTCCTTCTAAATTAAGAAAACGTCTTACGTCAACTGGATAATTACTATAGATATAAGTCTTTTTATCCAGTACATCATATCTTATTATAGTTTCTTGTTCATATATTTTAAATCTCACTTATCTAACCATCCTATTTATAAACTTCATAACAATCGGTGCTACGTAATTTACCTGAAAGGTATTTCAAAAAGTCATACCCCTCACGTTCTATACCACACCTAATATCCCGTTCCATATCTCTCACTTTTTGCTGCAAAAAAATAAGATCAATCTCACCTATAACTTTACTTTTCTTACAAATATCCTGCAAAGTGTAATTATCATAAAATTCGAGTATAACCCTATTTCTTCTAATTATTCTCTGAAACATAACTATCACCTACAAACGCCATTAATTGAACTACATCGTCATCAGTATTTGTTAGTTTACATATAGTAGTCTTTCTCCACACACTAGCTTCATCGTCCTCAGATATTAATACACAGTATGTTAAATCTAGGTCAAAACATATCACTTTTCGTTTATCTTCAGACATGTCTTTATAAAACACATGAAAATCAAGTACTTCAAAATCTCGTCTGAACCCTTTTCTCATTAAATAATCCACAATCTTCTCAACATAATTATTACGCATCATATACCTCATCTAAAACAAATGAAACATAATAACGAAATTCAGAGTTTATCGGTCCATTACATGTCGATAAAACCAAAGTCGGAGTATTTACATCCGGCGCTTCACCTACAGTCCAATCAGCTTCTGTCTTAAGTTTATCCACATACTCTTGGTATAAACTTGTACCAAGTGGTCTCGGCACACTATACACTGTATCTGTCTCAACAGTCGCTTTTGCTGAGTAAACTCTGTAACGATAAGCTTTACCTTTCTCATACACGTATATATATTTGTACTTATTTGCTGTTTCAGGATTTCTATACCAAGTCTGTAACTTAGCGAACATATAATCACCATAAACAGCATGCATATAATGTCCAAAAACTAATAATTGACCGGTTGCAGAACCTTCAGGTATGGCAGGTGTAAACAACTCACCTTCTAAACGATATCCACCATACATACTATGTCTTTCGTAGAAGTATTCCCCTACATTTGGTTCTTGCATCACAACTTGGTTCAGATTTGTTCCAGGTAAATATACCCAACGTGTTGCATTATTATTAATAGATTTAAGATAATCAAAATCAATACCTTGGGTTAATTGCTTATCTGACGAACCACCTTGATTACCATCATTTCTAGACCTATCTTCGAAATTAACAGGTGGATAATTTTTAATACCATTTGCTACTTTATCAGCAAGCGCTACATTATCATTACGTCCTTTAGTCTGTGAAGTATAATCATAAACAAAATACCCACCACTAAATAAAGACATACTGATCAAAAATGAACCAGCTATCACTAACCCTTTACTTTTACGTTTTAAAACCACAATAAAACACTTGCTCCTTTCTCATATAGTTATCATCTTATTATAACATATTTACCAAACAATATCTAATTTCACCAACTGATAACGTCTATCATAACGACTCGGAAAATTTTGTATCAAATGT
>ENA-OWNK01000006-OWNK01000006.1-metagenome-genome-assembly--contig:-NODE-6-length-94187-cov-21.587887_pt1 | contig 94187 bp, 87 predicted proteins | sample MGYA00245343_ERZ651121 | MGnify/ENA primary metagenome ERZ651121 (study PRJEB26857, sample SAMEA4031775) | metagenome | biome: human; feature: oral; material: saliva | place: Philippines | collected 2014 | study... | reverse complement strand
TCAACGATTGGCAACGGTCTAGGTTCGATTTTAAGTGAGTTTTATCGGATTTTTCTCCATCGGAGCCACACTTTTCATTATTGCTCTCGGAACTCGGTTAATCGAAAATTGATTTTCTATGGTAACTCAGATTAGGAGATTTTACGCTTGATAAATAGGATTTTTATTAACAAGGATATTAAAGAATACTGGAGTAGGTTCAAAATCAAATCTAAAGTATTTTTAGTTGAAGCTCATCACGGTAAAATAAATATAAACATAAAACAACACAGGAGAAAATAATGGATAAAAATACATTGGTAATTGGTATACTCTTATCTTTATTCGTAGCTTTGATAATTTATTCAATTTTCAAATCTAAGATTACTAATAATCTTTTAAAGAATATTCTGATAGGCGTAATTGTGCTACTTGGAGTTATCTCTCCAACATTTATAGCATTAACAGTTAATTCACTGATAACACCTGACAAGGTGATGAACAAGAAATATGAACAAGCGTTCTTAGATAATGCAAGAAAAGAACTAGCTAAGGAGTATCCTAATAAGTTGTATTCTCCTAATAAGAAAACAAAAGGGAATGATGAGTTTAGTAAACAAGGAGCAATCGACAGCTTAACAAGTCTACTTAATGATGTTAGGCAGAAACAATCAGCAACTGAGGTTAAGGAGAGATTCAACAACTTAAACAAGGATAACTCTCAGCTAACTAGTATTGTTAATAAGACTGTTATAGATAAGTATTATCTTCCTGATACATTGAACAATGACAATATGGTAGTTAATACAAGTCTAGCATTGTTAAGCATTACATCTATGATTCCTAATAATGAGGTAACTCCTAGTATAGTGAATCTAGAAGATGTTGTGTTTGATAAATATTCAAAGACAGCTTATATTCCTCTAGATATTTATACAGGTCGTTTTAGTGGATTATCGTTTGAGTTAGTTTATAAAGATGGACAATGGAAGTTGAATCCATACTCTTTAATGAGGACTATCCAGTTATCAGATTACATTACATCTAATCAAAATACAGGAGAAAGTAAATAGTGGTTATACTAAAGGTAATTTTATATAATATACGCTCCCATAAGAAACTTATTTTTGAACCTGCAACAGAAGGCTTAACAGTAATCTCAGGACACAACGGAGCGGGTAAGTCAACTATAATCAATGCTTTTGCTTGGTCGTTATTCGGAGCAAAAGCTCAAGGTTTAAAAGTAAAGAACTATGTTAAAGAGGGGGTTAATCCTAAAACAGAATATGTTGGAGTAGAATCTTTTATCGCAGTAGGAGATAGAGAGTACAAAATCGAAAGAAGAATACTTACTCCTGCTGGTGGAACTATCTGTAATATATACTCCAGACCTCTAAACACAGATAATGAGTATACTCTAGATTGTGGTCCGGGTGTTGTACACTCAGAGAGCTTTTTAAGGAATCTATTAGGGTTTGATGAAAAGGGTTTTTATTCATCAGCTTTTATTCAGCAAAAGCAAGTAGACTTAATCGTATCAGCAGGACCTAGAGAAAGGGGTTCTATTATTGAGAAGATGATAGGTGTACGCTCTATTACAGAAGCTTTAACAATGGCTAGAGAAGAACTCAGAGGGCTACAAAAAGCTTTATCTATCATACAGACAGGTAGTATAGAAGAACAAGAACAAAAGGTAGAAAGACAAAAAGAACTTGTTATAGAGCTAACAGGGAAGCTAAAATCTGTTAAAGTGGATAGTGAAAAGATAATAGAAGCACTTACAGAGCTAGAGGAGAAGTATCTTACTGAAAGAGATAAGCAAGATAGATTTAATACTCTATCTCAAGAGTTAGCTTTACTTAATAATGACAGTAAAAATAAGAATGAACGCTTAGAAGGACAGATGAAGCTATTAAAGTCTTATGATAGCAATGTATCATTTTCAGAAGATTTTTACAAACAGGTAGAAGCTGAGTACAATACATCTAATAAAGAATACTTAGAGCTTTCTACTAAGCTAGGTATTATAGATAAACAGTTATCAGACTATGAGAATATTCTGAATACTCCAGTCAACAAAGAAGCACCTAAGCTATACAAAGAAAAATCTGAAAGACAGGTGTTCCTAAGAAAAGAATTAGATAAACTAACAGCTGACTGTATGAGAGTAGAAGCGGACATAAAGAAGGCTGAGGAGTTCACTAAGGAGATTAATGAAGGTGTGGCTGTTTGTCCATATTGTCGCTCAAAGATTACTAACCTAGAAGAGGAAAAAGCTAGACACGAGCTGGCTCTCAAAGAGCTAAAAGAATCTCTAATAGAAATGCAGAATAGAAAGAGTGCGTACCTAGATGAGAATAACGCTGTGCTAGACACACTTATATCTTTACAGACTGAGTTAGATAAGTTATCACATCAGAAGATAGCCTCTGAACAGATAAAGGTAGTGAAGAAAGAACACGACACTATAAAGAATGAACTTGAGATAAAGGGTAAGCTAGTAGAGGTTCAGAGAAAGCAACTAGAAGAACTAACATCAATCAAGTCGCAAGTAAAGGCTATCGAAACAACAAAAGCGAACATCAAGAACTTGAATAACTCACTAATAGAAACATCAAAGAGTATTGTTGATAAGCAAGCTGAGATTGATGGACTAAGAGCCTTAAATAAAAAGTCTTTTAGAGAGCTAGAGAAGAAGTATGATGTTACAGCTAAGAGCAAAGCAGAATCTGATTTATTAATTGCGAACATTGAAAGAGATTTAGGTATAGCTAAAGCGACAGGTAAAGGCTACTTAGAAGAATTAAAAGCTCAGAAGAAGGCTGCCGAAGATTATGCTAAAATCTCTAAGCAACTTAATATAATGCACCAGTCTATTAAGTCGCTAACTGACTTTAAGGAACTAAGAATTAAGACAAGTATTCCATCTTTATCAGGAATAGCAACTGACATCTTAACTAAGTTTACTGATGGGGCATTTAATAAGTTTATACTGAATGAAGCCTTTGAAACATCAGTAGGAACATATGATGGTAAGATTAGAGATATTTCAACCTTATCAGGTGGAGAAGAATCAGCAGCCGCAATAGCTCTAAGATTAAGTATCGCACTGTTCTTAAGCGAGGGAACTAAGAGTTTACTAATATTAGATGAAATACTAGCTTCAATGGACGAGAATAGACAACAGCTAATCCTAGAAACTATCAAAGACTTACCTAATGCACAAGTGATATTAGTTGCCCATTCACAGGTGGCTAACTCATACGCAGACAAACTAATAACCTTGTAGTGATATTTTCTCTATGTAGAAAATCTATAAGGAGATTGAAATGGCAAGCAAAATTAAAGATGTAATAGATAAATGCCTGATAAAAGATAATACTATTAGTGAACTAGAAATGAATGGCACTAATAGTATCTTTATCAGAAGAAACGGAAAAAGGGAAGAGATAGCTGATGTATTCTCAGATTTAAAAGAATATACTGACAATACACTAGAGTTAGCTAGGATAATCAATCCTGATGATTCATTAGAGTTTTTAACAGAGGGTAAATTAGACTTGGGTGAGAGTGGAACAGCTAGAGTACATATAGTGTGGCCTCCTGTTAGTGATGTTCCTTTAATTACAATAGCTAAGAAGTCAACATCACTAACTACTCTAGATGAGATTTTTAAAAGTGGCTCAATGTCCTTTAAAATGCTGAACTTTCTGAAAGCTTGTGTAGAAGCTAGATTCAATATAGTATTCTCAGGTTCAACAGGTTCAGGAAAGACAACTTTTTTAGAAGCTATGACTAAAGAGATTCCTAAGTCAACTAGAATAGGAGTTGTAGAGGATTCTCCTGAGTTGAATCTTATTCAAGATAATGTTTGTTATCTAAGGAGTACTCCTTGGAAGCCGGGTATGGATTCAAACAAAGAAGTAACACTAGACTGGTGTGTAAGACAAATCAACAGAATGAGAACTGACTTACTAATCATAGGTGAAACTAGAGGTAAAGAGTTCAAAGAGTTTATTACAGCGAGCAACTCAGGTATGGAAGGCTCTATGACAACATTACACGCAAACTCACCTAGATTAGCATTACAAAAAATGACTCAATTTGTTATGGAAGCTCAGCCTCAACCTGTACAGATAATAAACAAATCAATAGCTAACACAATAGACTTAATTGTTCAGTTGGATAAGAATGAATTAGGTGAATATAAGACAACATCTATTGAGAGTATTTCAAATACTCTAGGAACAGATGAGGCTGCCACAATAGCTACTACACCATTAACAAAGTACAATCCTGCTATTAAGTCTTGGGATGATAGATTCTTAATCTCTGATAAGATGAGAGCAACTTTTAATTCGCTAGGCTATGATACAAATACATTTATGAAGTCTGGTAGTAGACAGTCTAGTGAAAATAATCTGAAAAATTACTTTAAAAGATAGGAGAAATATATGCAAAACACAATCTTACTAATTCTTGCTGGAGTTTTAGGAGTAGTTATTATAAGCTATGCACTAGCTACACTGATAAGACTACTAAGAGCAAGAAAGACTGAGTTAGTACTGCCTAATGTAGATGAACTTGAGAAACCTATGCTATGGAACACTGTATCTCATACAGAGAGCCTAACCTCTTCTACAAAATCTGATAAAACAGAGATTAAAATCAATAAAGAGATAACTAACGATGAAATGATTTATATGTTTGATGAGATTCTAGGCGATAGCCGTAAGAAGATTACTGTTAAGAGATTGTCGCCTGACTTTATTTCAGCTACATCTGAGTATTCTAAAAAGGATGAAAAAGGAGAAAAGGTTACTAAGACAATAACTACTCCAGCTTATAACATCAAGAGTAAAGAAGGCTCTAACTTTGATGAAATGTTATCTGAGGTTGACAAAATGATGGATGACGAATCTTATTCACTTAAAGATGTTGATAAGAGAGCTAAAAGAGTACAGGAAGCTCTTGATAGAGCGAAGGAACTAATAGAAAAAGGAGATAGCATAGATGAGTAATTCGCTATTTGATGTGCCTACCACAGGAAAGAAAAAAGACTTTATCAGAGTGGACTTTAATCGCAATCTACAACAGGAATGGGATAGAATATTCGATGAAGAATACAAGAGAGTTACTACAAAGACAGGTAGAAATATAACGACTGATAAGAGCTTACTCAAAGAGAGAGCTTTAGCAGCCTTGAGAGTACAGCTTGGAACAGTTAGTATCACAAAAGACTTTCATTTAACGAACAAAGAGTACTTTATAGACCCATCAAAGGTTGAGTTTGATAAAGATACAGTCTTGTTACCAAAAGAAGTAATGATAACTGAGAAGATTCATATAGACGAAATAAACAAAGAGTTTAACAAGTCTATTTTAAATATGTTTAGAACAAGTGCATTTTGCACTGTATTAGGAGGATAATATGTCTGAAATTAAATATGGTAGACCTTGGGTTAGTATGGAAAGAACTAACGCTAAAGAGGGAGCTAAAAAAGGCGAAATTATAGACAAGGTATTTCAATTAACTGGAGTAAACAAGGGTGTCATTAAAGATGTACTAAACGCTTTTACAGATGTCGCCCAAACAGAAATGGTTATGGAAGGTGTCTTTAATTGGCCTGGCTTGCCTACAGTTACTAGAGTTCACTTACAGGGAGCTAAAAGGTATCAGTCTGATATAGATAAGACAGTTTTATATCCTGATACAGCTTACTTAAGAGCAAAGGTTCCTGAGCCTGTTAAGAGTATGCTTAGAGGAGTTTACAGAGAACAGTTGAAGCTAGAAAATGGATTAACTGATGAAAATTGGTGGGAGCCGTATGTATACTGTGATGGCGATTGGAGAGAAAAGGAATAAGTTATTTTACTAGGGCCGGCTTATGCTGGCCCTCTTTTTAACACGATATTTCAAGTATACTAAAACTGACTAAAGGAGAGGTTATTGATAACTGAATGAAGATAAATAAGTTTATAAAAGCCTGCATAGCTATAATGAGTGCAAGTGTAATAGTATTACCTCAAATGGTATCTCCTGTAGCTATAATAGCCTCTGCTGATGATGAGGGCGAAGATAGTAAAAAGAGCGATTTTATCAGTGGAATCAAAGGTGCAGGCTACGGTGAAAGTTTTTCTAAAGACTTAGATAAAGCTGGGAAAGATTACTCAAAAGAGAAAACATATACAGTAGACTGGTATATTAACTATATGTTGAGACCGGGAAACTATATCAATGACATTAATGAGTATGCTCCTGTTAAGAGTAATACTATAAAAACTGATGAAACAGTAGTACACGAAGTAAATGGGAAGAAAAGTGTTTGTGGTTTTGATAAAGAGCCTCAAAATCTACTGAATCATAACTGTGATATTCCTGCATTTATGACAGAGCTAATGCAGAATGTTACTAGAGATGTACAAACATCAGGAATACAAGGACACGAGAGGACTCCAGCTTACTTGGGTGTACTAGAACTAGGTATGCCTAAAGATATCCCTACAGGAAAGGTTCCAGTTAACCCTAAAGAGAGGACTACTAAATATACTGCTTTAGAACTATTTGGATATGACTTAGAACACACAACTTACTCAGGTGAGTATGACCACATTGTAACATCTAGCGAAGCTAGGCTAATGTCAAATGTAGGATTTTGGGGAAAGCTAAAGCTAGCTGGGAATAGTATTTTTACAGGCGTTGAGAATGTATTCAAAGACTTTATCTCAGGAAGCGTGTTCAATCCTAATAATTGGGGAGGTAAGTCTCCGGGTTTCGTTGACGGAGTTGTATCAACTGTAATAGATACATCAGATTACAACTTAGTATCTATGCACGCTTGGAAGAGACCTTACCTTAACAATACTTTGTACAATGTGCATTATCTATCAGATAAGGCTGTTATAGAGAAAGCTCAGAATGACTTTTTTAAGGTCGTTAGAGAGAATCTGTTTAGCCAACTAGCTAATGAACCTGAAGCAAAAGAAGTGTTATCTTTAATGCCGGGACAGAGTACTTTTCCTGTATTTAAGTTCAATAATAAAAAATATACTGAAAAATCTAACAAAGCTATAAAAGAATGGGAGAAGTGTAGTAGAACTAGCAAGAACTGTGGTAAGAAACCTGTGCCTGAAGTAGTTACAGAAGAAGAACAGTTTAAACAGTGGAAGAACGAACCTACTCAGAAAGCTTTCAATGAAAAAGCTAAATCACATAAGATAGATTGCTTTGATAAAGCTAAGAACTATAAAGAGATAACTGGATGTTGGGATACTCCTTTCAGAAACTATGCCAAAGAGGTTTTAAGTGCTGATAGTGGACTAGTACAGAAGATAATAGAAAATCTTGAGGAACGCTATTTAAGTAACAATATATACGCTGACCCATCAAGAGGAATCTCTCATTATGTATGTGCTGATGAAGAAGGAAACACAGCTGGCACAATGAGTGATTGGAAGTATTACTATACATCTGAGAACACTAGAGAACAGGAGTTCATTAACAAAGGTTGTAGTCTTGTTAGACCCTCTATAAAGGGAGCTAAATATGGTACAGGTGATGATAAGTCTACTGATACTAGATACTTACTTTACAAGCAAGGAGTAATCTCTAGAGGTAGAGGAGTTCTAGGTACTTTAGGAGTTAAGGTTGCTAGAATATCTGCAAAGATAACTAATACACTTATATCTTTTGCTTTTAGTAATATAATTGAGGAGTTATCTCTAGATACGATTATCCAAACAACAATGGAAACATTCAGAGATAGTATATTCTTCCCTCTAGCAACAATGCTTATAGCAATTACAGGATTGTGGATATTGTATCAAGCTGTATCAGCCGGAGGTAGACCTTGGAAAGCTGTTGCTTCATTAGTGCTTACTTTCATAGTTGGCTCTGCGTTGATACTAAATGCAGGAAAAGTGCTTTTACTTGTTGAAAAGGTTCCTACTATGATAGATGAGTTTATCACTGATGTAGTGCTTGTCAATGAAACAGGCCATAATTACTGTGATGGCGATTCAGGCTCTGACCAAGTAAGACAGATTCAGTGCGAAGTATGGAGCATTACTATATTCCAACCTTGGGTAAGAGGCCAGTTCGGGACATCTTATGAGAATCTTAATGCTAACAAGATGAAGAATACTAATAAAGCTCTAGTAGGGGATGCTCCTGTTGATATGGGTGGAGGACACATAGAACATAACTGGGCTTTATGGCAACTATCTAAAACAAAGTCAGGTACTATTACATCTACTGACTTAGCTAATCCTACAGGTTCTACATCAAGAGCATTGTATAAGCTAGTAGACTTACAAGCAGGGCCTAACAATGGTAAAGAATCTGATTCAAGATTCTTATGGACTTGGGCAGGACTGACAGGTGAGAGAGCTAGAGCAGGCTTCTGGCAAGGAATTATTTCAATATGCTTGTTAATTGTAATAGGTGGACTATGTATAGCTAAACTAGAAATGACTTTTGAGCTTCTAATTAGAGTGGCAATGCTTCCTGTTGTATTAGCAAAAGCTTTGTTGCCTAGAGGTGAAACTAAGATTGTTGAGTACGCTAACGACTTAATAGGAGTTTTCATTAAAAGAGTATTTGTAGTGCTAGTGTTGTCTGTATCTCTAAATATTCTGAATAATATAGCAAGCTTAGACGCTGACTATGGAACAATAGGACTATGTACAACTGCAATGGTTGTAGCAATCGGCTTCTATTGGAAAGAACTAATTAGAATACTAAATAATTCAAGTGCAGCCGTTGGTAATATGCGACAGAAGTTGGCTCCTAGTAGATGGCTACCTAAATCTGCAAACTTAAAGTACAATCAGATAAAAGGAAGCATTAAGTATGGTACTGCTGGAGCAATCGGTGGAGCAATCGGTGGAGCACAGTCTATGGCTGAGCTTAAAAAGAAAGGATATAAAGTATCTGGTGGAGCAATCTTAGAGGGTGCGAAAACTGGATATAGAAAGAACGCTGGCAGAACATCTACATTGCTTATGAGAAAGCAAAGAAAAACAGGCTTTGGTATGCTCAAGCAAATGAAAGACGCTTATGAGCAAGGTGCTAGTAAAGGTGTAAACGGAATAACTCAGTATGTTAGCGAAGGACAGCGTAGTACACTATCTAGATTATATAATACTACTTTAGACAGAAAAGCTGAAATAGACGCACAAATCAAAATAGTTAAAAAAGATATAGCTGACAATCCTGGCGACCCAGATAAAATGCAAGAGTTAAATGAGTTAGAAGCAAAATCTAAAGCGTTAGAACAGTCTATAGAAAACATTAATAGATTTACTAATGATGGAAATGCAAACTCAACAGGAACTTGGACACCTACAGGCAACTTTGCAATAGATAAAACATTGCTAAATGTTGACTTTGATAAGATTGTTAAAGACAATGAGGGAGTTAAGAGAGTGCTTACTCCGAGTGAGGTTGCTGATAAAGTCGCTGAACAAATAAGTGGCTATGAAGAAAAAGCTAGAATATACAAAGAAAAGCAAGAGGCTAACCCTGTAAATCAAAGAATTGAAAAGACTAAGGCTGAGGTTGACAAGAGAATCAAATCAGGCAAAGAAGCAATCAAAGAAAAGGGTAAGAGTGTTGCTTACTCAACTGTACTAAGAGAAGAAGCTGAAAGACAAGCTCTAATCGAAAAATATAAAGATGATATTGACAAGCTTGAAACAGGCGATACTATCCAAGACTTTGCTAATAGAAAACAGATTGAAGAATATGTTAATACTAAGTACAAGAATATTGACGATGAAAGATTCAAGAAACTACAAGCTGATAATATTGAGTACACTCTAAACTCACTGATGAGAGAAGGAAACTTAAATCGCTCTAGCACAGGAGTTACAGAGAGAAGAAAAGAAGATAAGCCGGGCCAAGTAAGTCGAACAAGCAATGAAAAGCTAAGAGTAATGAAGGAGTACATAGATGAGAGAAAGAACAAGAAACATTAAAAAATACATATACATAGCACTCTCTCTAGTATTCTGCTTCTTTACTTTGATTCAGCCTGTAAGAGTACAAACAGCAAATGCTTGGAATCCCTCAAAGTGGGCATTTTGTGACTTATGGGGGAAGTGGGGTCCAACTATATACAAAGCTGGAACTACAGATTGGATTCAACACGCTATGGCTTCTAAATCAGTAACAGGCGAATCTGATAATGCTAAGACTAGTATGTATAATAGACTACTAAACACAGCAGGCTATAATGTAGGCTCTGATTATGCAAGTAATCCTTTTGACAAGTTTGGTTTAGCCGGACTAAAGTTCTCATCTTACACAGGTGAGTGGAAGTACTATGATATAAACCCTTGCCAATCAGGAGAAGAGCAAGTTACTGCAACAAACTTTGGTGAGTTTTACGAGGGTAGACTTGACCCTATGTCTACATACGAAGAAGTAAACAATACAACTGATGTAAGAACAAAAGAATACGCAAGAGGAAGAATGTCTGCCCTTTGGAAAGCTATGACTAATAACTTTAGTAATATGTTTGTTGGCATAGCTAAAGGAGTAGTAGCCTTAACGCTTGCTTTAATCTCTATTAGCTTAAGTGATTTAACTGAGCTAGTAGGGTTTGGGCAACAAACTCAAGAGAATATGCTTTTAACCTTTTATAGAAACATATTCTCTCCTCTTGTAGTGCTGATGTTCCTCTTCACAGCAGGCTATCTTATCTATCACGGATTAATTAAGAGAGAGTTTAGAACTGCTGTTATAGGAGGCATTATAAAGCCTATATTATGCTTCTTAGGAGCTATCTTGATTTCATTCAATCCTTCTTGGGTTTCACTACCTAACAAGTTAAGCGTAGTAATACAATCAGTCATTGTATCAGGACTATCAGATACGATAACTGGAGATGGCTCAAATGACCTTTGTAGCCAGCAAACTAAGAATGTATCAACAGATTTAACCGACCAAGGGTTCTTAGATTCTCAAACTAATTATATGAGGTCTGTTATAGGCTGTAGAATATGGTCTGAGTACTTATTCAAACCTCTGATTAAAGGTCAATTTGGGGTAGAATACAAAGACTTAGATAAAGTAAAAAACGAGAATGAGAAGTGGGTAGGAAAGCCGAAAGTTATCTTAGGTGCGAAAACAATAGAGAATTGGGGCTTGTTCTATGTATCTACAATGTCAGGTAATCATCAACCTATTGATGGACTATATACTGCAAGTGTAGGTGGAGTAAACAAAGACTACTACAGAATCATAGACGCTTTATCTAACTATGATGAAGATGTTATAAAAGCTGATGTCCAAGCAGGTGGAGATAGTGCTTCATCAAGTGGTAGAGGTGCTCAAGCCTCTAATGCTAAAGAGTTCATTAGAAAGCACGCTGATTTGGCTAAAAAGGTTGCTGATGAGAGTGGTTTGTATGCTTCTGTATTATTAGCACAGGCAGCCCTTGAAACAGGTTGGGGACAAGCTCTATCAGCCGACTATAACTACTTTGGAATCAAGTGTTCTGCTGGACATCCTTGTGGTAGTGCTGTATCAACACAAGAAGAAGTAGGTGGCAAGCTAATTACTATTAAATCAGGTTTCAGAAAGTTCAGTAGTATAGAAGATGGCTTCTCAGGATATGCTAGATTCTTACACGGTGAGGGAGCTGGAGCTGACTTTTCAGGAGCATTTAAAAAGAACGCTAGTTCGCCTAAGGATGCCTTATTAGCTTTAAAGAAAGCTGGATACTTTACAGATAGTAAGTATGTTACAAAAGCAATGTACATTATCAATACTTACGATTTAACACAATATGACACATCTAACAAAGAGGGAACTAACTTATCAAAGTACCAAGGTAAGAATAGTAGTAAGAGTGGCTCAGGTAGTGATTCTAGTACAGGTACAGGAGTTAAGATGGATATTCCTATCCCTAAGAACAATCCACCTTTAAAAGAATGGGATGATTTTATTGGTAACAATGCAGGTTCAAGATTAGGATACTCATTGTTAATGCTTCTGTTCTCAGTAGTAGGTTCAATTGCTCCATTAATATTCTCATTAATAGCCTCAGCTTACTCATTGATTATTACATTCTTATCTGTAATGGCTCCGATATTCTTACTTTTAGGATGTTGGGGTGGTAGAGGTAATGAAATACTGATGAGATACTTTGGCACTCTAGCTTCAATGTTCTTAAAAAAACTAGGAATGACATTCTTATTGATAATGTCTATACTAGTTATCACAAATACTTTTGAGCTACTTAATAAGGTTGGAGTATTAAAATCACTAATCCTTTTAGTAGTTATGACAGTTATTTTGATAAAACAGAGAGCTTTTATAGTTAATAAAATCGCTGCCGTTAATATGAGTACTTTTAGCTCAGAGCCTATGGGTAGAATCGCAAATGCTTTTAAAAGAGGAGCTAGTGATACTGCTCAATTAGGAGCAGCCGCTGTTATCGGTGGTATAGGAGCAAAGAAAGGTGGAGGAAGATTCAGAGATGGTACTAAAGAAGCTATAAAGCACAATGTAAGACAAAAGCTTTATCGTTCAGATATAGGTCGTAGAGCTAATATGATATATGAAACATATGGAAAGAACAAGTCTGAGCTTGACGACCCTGTAAAGGTTTGCGTAGACTGTGGTATAGTACTGAACGAAGGTGATGAAGTCTATATAGATGAGAACGGAAACTATTTCTGTGATACTTGTGCTTCTGCTTTAGGATACGAAGGAATGTCTGCTACATTCATAGATAATGAGAATGATGAGAAGTATACTCTAATGAGAGATAATGATTCAATAGAGATTGAAGATGAAAACGGTGACCTTAAATCTGCTAGATACTTAACTAGAAGTGAGTTAGCTGAAATGGGAATCAATGAAACAGGCGACTGGGATACTCTTGCTCCACAGTTATTAGACAGAGTAAACGATTCAGTTATCTTAATGTACAAAGACTTAGGGCAAGCAATGAGAGAGGGTAAAGAGATTAGGTCTCCATTCATACCTGAACCTCTGAGAAACAATGTTACAAACGCTGAACTCTTACACAAAATAAGGAAGAAAGACTTAGACGGATATGCTGATATTATCGAAAAGGGATGGGAAGAATGGTACACTGCACAAGCTGAGAAACATTCACCTGAAACTGAGATAAGTAAGCAAGATATTAGCAAGCTTAGAGAAAACTTTAAGATACAAAGAGAAAAATATATGGGGTAGTCTTTAATGACTACCTCTAATAAACACAAAAGGAGTTTATATGGCAATACTATCAAGATTTGGAGAGGTTCTAGCTAGTGAAACACTAGGCGAAGTCGATAAGAAGAAGAAAAAGAAGATTTCTAAAGAAACTACTAAAAAAGAGCCTACTAAGAAACCGAAAGAAACAAAGAAGAAAAAAGCGACTGAGGAAGTGGCTCCGAAAGTAATCAAGAAAACTATAAAAGAGGAACATTTAGTCGAACCTGAAGAACAAGGATTCACATACGCTAATAAGGCTGAGGGACTACTTAAGCTAATAGGAGTTGAACTAGAGCCTCAAATAGGTAACTTAATAACTCCTGATGATGTTGAGAATGTAGAGTTTTCAGTAACGGCTCCTACAGGGTTAAACGCTGAGGAAGTCGAACAGTTTTGCGATAGTGTCCAGAGAGATATTTCAGTCTACCTTAATATTATAGAGAGTAGACAGATTGACTTTTTAAAACTTTTAGAACATTGTGGTGAACTAGAAAAGAAACTTGTTGAGCAACGAGAGGAAAGCCAATTAGCTAGTTATATTGTACAAGGCTCATCAGATGAAGATAAGCTAAGAGATAAGATAGCTAATCTACAAATAGAGAATATGGAATTAAAAGAAAAATTAGCAAACTTTGAAAAGTCTGACAATACTGTAAATAGCAACGATATTACAAAAGAGCAAGCTAAATTGCCTATGTTAGATGATGATTACTTTAACGAATTACTGGAAGAGTAATAGAGGTTGAATAATGGAAGAAAAAAGAAGTGTTGAGGAAATGCTTAATCAAATAAGCGAAAGTTCAGGAGAAGTAAAACCTAAGAATACTAAGAAGATTCTAGTTATAGTACTAGCTATTATTGTTGTATGTGCAGGTTGCTTCTTTGTATATAAAGCAATGCCTAAAAATCAAGCTGTAGAAAGACAATCTAAGATTGATGATATAATGTCAAACAAAAATGACTCAGATGAGAACTATTCTGTAATAGACTTACCTAAGTGGGCTAAGACAGGATACTCTGATTTAACTGATGAAGATATAGAAGCAATGGTAAATGACCAAAAAGAAAACTTTATAGGATGGACTGCTGAGGGTTTACCATCAGAAGAACAGGGTTTCACATCTGATAAAGATAAGGAGTTCGATGAAGATGGACTACCTAATGAAATGTACACTAATCTTACTAAAGAGAACTTTACAGAGAAGGCTTCAATAGCAATCTACAGAATCATTAATCCTGTATTTGGTGAATGGGATGTTTTCCAAGAACCGTTCTCAGATTCTTTAGAAGAAGCGTATATATCAGTATACAGAGATTTAGGTTCAACTGAATATGTACAGGACTTAATAGATGGTAAGAACAAAAACTCAGTTATATATCTAGATTCAAATAAGAATAACTATGATAATAAACTAAAGAATGTTAATAAAAGAGGAGCTTTTAATAAGTTTGTAGGAATCATCAAGAGAGGAGATATATCCTTTGATTCTACATCAAATACAATGCTTGTAGATATTGATGTGGACTATATGTCTAGCAAGAACACTATATTTAAGTCAAGAAACTTAAAATTAACATTCAAGTATATAAATGACAGATTTATACTTGTCGGAGGTACAGTAAATGACAAATAAAATTAAGGCAACTATTAGTATACTCTTAATTAGCACTTTACTAATACCTGCCTTTAGTATCACAGCTTTTGCTGATGGTGTAGCACAAGACAATATAAACGCTAACGGGGAAGCTGAGAATGGTGCGCCTGGTAGTGTAGAAACAGGAAGTGGTGACACAACTTTCAAAGTTGATTCTAGAATGATTACTCACCCTACAGAAGATACTGAGTTCAACTGGATTACAGGTGAAAAAGGTACTCTAAAAGAGAATGTAGAATCTCACAAAGATTTCACAGAGGCTGATGGAGAAGCATACTTTAATTCAGTAGTAGCATTCCACTTAGTTGCTTCTGAGCAACACGCAAAAGACCCTAATGGTGGTGGATATAATCTAGATGGTATGCCTAAGAATTGGAAGATGTTCGTGCCTAAGGGAGCTAGTAAAGAACTAAGAGAGTTAGTTAAATGGAAGTATACTCAACTAGATAAAACAAATAACGGAAAAGTTTCCTCAGGAGACTATCCTATGACATTCTTTTATATCTCTAAAGAAGATATGAAGAACTATAAAAGACAAAAGGGTAAAGCCCCTAGAGAGCTAAAGAAAGACTGGGATAAGATGTTCCCACCAAAGAAGAATACTCCAAAGCCTGACAATCCTAAGATTCCTCCTAACCAGTGCGATATAGGGTTTGGTAACAAATACGAGAAAACATCAACTAGCTCTGCTAATGATACAGTAACAGGACCTTACAGTGTTATGGTTACTGTATATCCACAGAAGCCAGTAAACTTTAGCTCACTTACTCCAACTCAACAACAAGAATGGAAAAGAACTCATAGAGTGCAATCAAAGGGTCCTGTAAAGACACCTTTTGGAAAGTACTTAGATTCTAATAGAGCGAAACTAAGACAACTCAAAGAGTTAGGTAAGAGTGGTGGAGTAGGTGAAAACTCTAATTATAGAAAAGCTTGGGAAGAGTTCGCCAGCGGAGCTAGAAAGGCTGCCAGTGAGCCAATTCCAGAGCTTTCAGTACAGCTTGATAAAGCTAACTTAGAAGGTAACACAAGAGGTGCTGTATTTACTTATGTAGAGCAAGTTAAAAATGCGACTGTATCAACAGTACATCAACAGGACTTATATACAGAATATGATTGTGTAATGAAAACTTTCTACAAAGAAGCTAAAATCAAAGACAAAGATGGTAAGATTAAAAAAGAAAAAGTTCCTTACTATAGAACAGTAAGAAAGCCAGTTAAAAAGAACGCTAAGATAGACGGAAGTTACGCTAAGTCTGAGGTTGTAGCAATTACAGCCGATGGATATACTCCTAGAACATCTTATCAGACTCTAACAGTTAAATGTAATAAAGATGGTTTTGATAGTATTGTAGCTTCAACAGGAAGTACTGTTATCAGTGAAACTACTGCTGCCCAATCTGCAAAATCACCAACTGTACAAGGTAGGTTTGCGTCATTCTATAATTCACTAGACAAGTCATTTTTCTACAGTGGAAAATCTTGTGATGATATATATGGATGTACTCCTGAACCTATTAGTACTGTAAACGATGATAGAGTAAACAATAAGCGAAATACAGGTGCATTAGTAAACGCTGATTCATACGGTGCCCAAGCTGATAATAAGAACGCTTCACAGTTCGCTATATTCAGAGATAATATAGCCAAGGCTATTAGAAACGATGTGTGGTACCCTAAGTACAAAGCTGGCACAGGACTAACTTATGATAACTCACCTGCAACAAGAACTTACTTAGTACTTGATAAGAATGGTACTCCTAATGGAGATTACTTTGAACTACAAGATATTAATGGTAAAGTATTGTTAGACGGAAAATCACTACAAAGCAAATGGCATACTGTTCTATCAGGACAAGTTAATACATTTAAGTGGCGTTCAAGTTGGGCTTCAGAAGCGGGCAAACCTCATAAGCTTAACACTATCTATGGATATAAGCCTACTATTGCAAGCACAATCCCAGCAAGCTATGGTAAAGATGGTGGAAGCAATGTAGATAGAACATCTGTACTAGATTTACTATGTTTAACTAAGTATAACACTACTGAAATGAGTAAGCCTATTGTTGTTAATGGTCCAAAAGAACTAACTAACGAAACTTTTAGTCAATTCCAAAACAGTGTATATTCATACTATGCTGTAAACTTTGTAAAATCATCTGCTGAATAAACTATAATTATTAGAGGGCTAGACTTTAATGTTTAGCCCTCTTTCTTTTTGTGTATCAATATTGCTATTTAAAAATTAACGATATTTTGTATTACTGCATACTATTTAAAGATTTTTAAATAAATTATAAAAAAATGTTGACAATATCCATAAGATGTGGTATAATATAAACATAAAAGCTTAGAAGCACAATAGAGAGTTAGAACGGACGAGATTATTCAATCAGATTCTAGTGGGTCGCTCCCACGAGAATCAAACTAAACTAGCTATTTAGATAGATAATCTCTGAAGAGGGTTGCTAAGTGTTCTCCTTAATCGGGACTTAACTCTTGAAAATGTGGTACTTGTAAAAAACAATGGTTGACTGGCAAACAACCGTCAAGTTTTGCTCTTTTATATGGGTTAGTAGCTCAGTTGGTTAGAGCGTCCGGCTGTTAACCGGGAAGTCGTAAGTTCGAGTCTTACCTGACCCGCCAATATGATTTATTAGTATAGTGGCTAGTATATCCTTAGCGGGAAGACGAAGGTTCGAGTCCTTCATAAATCAAATTATGGCGCCATTGTAGAAAGGTTAGTACACAAGGTTTTCATCCTTGAAGTCTGGGTTCGAGTCCCAGTGGCGTCACCATCCCCCTTCAAAGTAGCTTACCTAATTAGACAAGAGTTCGTCTAACAAAGTAAACTGCTTACTGATAGTTTTACTATCGACAAAGCGAACAGTAGTACAAGTATAGTATATATTTATTTACAGATATGATTCATAGCTGAGATTGTTATGGCTGTTCGTCAATTATATATAGTCCGTTAGTTTAATGGTTAAAATGTCCGGCTGTCGACCGGATGACGAGGGTTCGATTCCCTTACGGACTGCCATTTTTTTACAACTAAATAGAGATATTACTAAAGCTTAAAAAGAAGGAAAGAGGTAAGTTATAATACTTATCCAAATGGTGGCATTATGAGAAAAAAGAGGTATGTTATCGTATTAGCAATTATTCTTATCTTCGCACTTATACCTGTAGGTGTATTTGCAGATGAAAATAAAGCTTTGGATGTTCAGCTAACAAAGTTAGAGTTACAGAACGATAAGGGAGAGACAATCACAGAAACATCTATTGGTAGTTCATTTAAGTTATTTGCTAACTACACTATCAATGATACTATCCATACTGGAGATTACTTTGATATGGTTGTTCCTGAACAGATTGATTTGTCGTCAGCGTTTACAGATTATAACTTTACTCTGAATGATAGTGAAGGTGAGGCAATCGCACACGCTGTTGTCAAGCCTAGCGAAGCAGGCGGTGGAATCATTCACATCGTATTCAACGAAAAAATGAATGGTAAAGCTAACTTACAAGGAAACTTATTCTTCTATGCTAAAGGAAATGAAAAAGCTGTTAAGCTTGGAGAGGCTACACCAATTAGAGTTGTACTAAACAACAATAATAAAAATAGCTATAATGTATCTCCGCCAGTTAAGTTTACTCCTAACAAGCCAGTATCTGGAACAGAAGTAATTGGCAAATGGGCTAACCCATCAAAGAGCAAGGATAGAGCTGATTGGAGAATTAGAATTAACAAGAGTGGGCAGAATCTTAATAATGTTGTTATAACTGATAAGATTAAATCAGGCAATGGTGAATACTTACCTGAGTTTGAGCTACAGAAAGTTACTTTTGCTCCTGACGGAAACATCACTAACTACGGTGAAAAGATTGATGTATCAAACAAAGTTAAGTATAACGAAGATAAGACATCTTTTACTCTAGAGCTTGGTGAGATTGGAACTCAAGGTTACTTACTATCTTATGCAACAACTGTAAACGATGAGGACCCAATACAGAATAACTCAGCAGAACTTAGAGCAGACGCTATTGCTCCAGGCAAGACTGCTGGCGTATGGCTCTATAAAGCTGCTGGTGGTGGCTTAAACACAGAGATTAATGGTAAGCTAAGAATTAGAAAAGTTGATTCAAAAACAGGTGAAGGACTTGCTGGAGCTAAGTTCAAGATAACTAAGGGCGATAAGAGTTTTGAGCTTACATCTAACGATAAGGGAATTGCACTATCTGAAAATCTAGAACTTGGTGAGTATAATGTTACAGAGATAACTGCTCCTGAGGGATATAAGTCTACTGATGAAGTATACACAGTCAATGTAACAAGCAATGGTGGAGTGCTTACTATTAAGAATACTAAAGAAAAGAAAGAGGAACCTAAGAAACCTGAGGAACCAACAAAGCCAGAGCCAAACAAGCCGGTAGAACCTAGCAAGCCTGAGGACCCTAGTAAGCCAGAACCTAAGAAGCCTGATGTTCCAAATGTAGAGCAACCTAAGAAACCTGAGGAGCCTAAGAATACTGAAACCCCAAAGGTTGAAGAACCTAAGAAGGATACTCCTGAGATTAAGAAACCGGAGCCTCCAAAACCAGTAGAACATAGCACTCCTGTTTTACCTAATACAGATAAAAACAGTACACAGAAAGAACAGGCACAGCAAGTAGTAAAGAAAGATGTACCTAATACAGGTGATAAAGACGATATTGTTTTTTACAGTATGTTGCTAATGTTCACAACTGCTATGATTGTACGATTCAAAAAGAAGAATAACTAGTAAAGTATTTTTAGATAGCTAAGATGATAAAATCTTAAAAGTCTTAGCTATCTAGATTTTTTAAAAAAGTACTTGACATTATAGTCCAAGTACGGTAAAATAGAATTAAGAGAAAGTTCACTTACAGCAATACTTAAAATAATCTGATTTTGAAATATCTGAATATGAGTGTGTGAACTGTTTAATATGCGCCTTTACCTCAGTTGGTAGAGCAACGGGCTTTTAACCCGTGAGTCGTGGGTTCGAGTCCCACAGGGCGCACCAAAATATTTTTAAAAAAGTTCTTGACAGAGTCTTTAAACTCTGATATAGTACTTTTATAATTAAAAAGAAAGTTCACTTACAGCAATATTCTTAAAGGAATCCGATTGTTTGAGTATCAGATATAAGCGTGTGAACTGATATATGTGGGTATAGTGTAATGGCTTAGCACTCTTGTCTTCCAAACAAGCATTAGGGGTTCGAGTCCCCTTACCCGCTCCAAATATGCCAGTGTAGTTTAACGGTAAAATAGGTGTTTTGTAATCATCGGTTGGGAGTTCGACTCTCTTCGCTGGCCCCAAGAGAGTTCTGATTAGTTTATGGTAAAATAGTTCCCATTTCAGCGGAGCAGAGGATAGTTCGAATCTATCAATCAGACAGAATCAGATAGTTAAGTTAGCTATAAAATGATGAGAGTATACGAGTGTCGGCTTGTAGAAACCTTAACTATCCTCTGAATCTCTCTATACTATATGCGGTCGTGGATGGAATGGCAGACACGGTAGTCTTAGAAACTACTGCCGAGAGGCGTACAGGTTCGAGTCCTGTCGGCCGCACCAATATACAGATTTTTAAATATGCTAGGGTAGTTCAATGGTAGAACAGGCGTTTAGTAATCGTCAAATGAGAGTTCGATTCTCCCTCTTAGCTCCATAGAGAATACTGATGTAGTATAGCGGCCTAACGCAAGTCCGGGGGGACTTGAGATAGGGGTTCAACTCCCCTCATCAGTGCAGGGTTCAGTAATTAAGTAGTCTTGATAGAGTGAGGTGCACGAGTACTCTTGATAGAAACCTTAATTGCTCCTGTTAATCTCTAATATATGCCAGCGTAGTTGTAAGTAGTAAAACATTCACTTTTACGGCTTTAAGTGAAAGTTAGAGGTGCAATTCCTCTCGCTCGCCCAAATCAAAATATAATATATGCGGTTGTGATGGAATGGCAGACATAGAGGACTTAAAATCCTCTGCCGAGAGGCGTGCGGGTTCGAGTCCCGCTGGCCGCACCAAAATACACTAAATAACAATATGGGCTGGTAGTTCAATGGGAGAACATACGGCTTGCATCCGTACAATGAGAGTTCGATTCTCTCTCGGTCCACCATATATAAAGATATTAGAGTTATCTTCGGAGGATAGTCTAACTGGTAAGACACCGGACTGTAAATCCGGCGCTTTATGGCTTACAGGTTCGAGTCCTGTTCCTCCGACCAAATAAATGATATTAAAACAAAACTAAGAAAAAAGGAGACAAAACTATGTTTACTATGTTTAATTCAAACAACAGAATAAACTCAGTACAGATTAGCTGGCCAGTATGTGTTAAGCCTAGTCATAGATTTGTGCGCCATAAAACCGAATATAAACAGTATACTAAGAGTAGGATGGTAATAGATTGTCCTGCTCGGTAAAAGATATAGATTCAAATGATTAATCAGTAAAGGTCTTTAGTAAACTGTTCAAAGTTCGCTAAGGACCTTTTCTTATTGGGAGATAGTGTAATCGGTAGCACGCTGGATTCTGATACCAGAGATATGAGTTCGAACCTTGTTCTCTCAGCCAAATATGACCCGTTCGTCCAATGGATAAGACAATAGACTTCTAATCTATCAATCTGAGTTCGAGTCTCAGGCGGGTCACCAAAAACTTTTTAAAAAGTGCTTGACATTATGATTTATCGTTGTTATACTAATAGTGTACTAAGAAATATTTATGGAGGGTTGTCAGAGTCTGGCTTATCGTACCGGTCTTGAAAACCGGAGCCCCGAAAGGGGCCGTGGGTTCGAATCCCACACCCTCCTCCAAAAGCTAACTCTTATACTATGATGGGGGATAATACAACGGTCAGTATACTGGACTTTGACTCCAGTTATGTGAGTTCGATTCTCACTCCCCTAGCCAAATCAATGTTAAGAAAGTAAAGGTGATGAAATGAGTAATCTTCTAATATGGAGTTTTTCAAAAGCTTCTGTAACAGTATTAGAAAGACTTGAAGATTCAGAACACAAAGCTTACTTAGTAGGTGGCTGTCTTAGAGATATGATGATGGGCAGAGAGCCTCACGATTTTGACATCGCTACATCGGCTGAACCTGAGACAGTTATGAGTATATTCAGTGATTTTGAGGTAATTCCTACAGGAATCAAACACGGTACTGTAACTGTAATGATTGATGGTGAGCCTATTGAGATTACTACTTTTAGAAAAGACTCAGATTACTCAGATGGTAGACGACCTGATAGTATCACTTTTACTGATAAGGTTGAAGATGATTTAAGCCGTAGAGATTTTACAATCAACGCAATGGCTTTCGGACTAGATGGAGAGATTGTTGACCCATTCGGTGGCAAGTCAGATATTAAGTCAAGAGTTATCAGAACTGTAGGTAGTGCAGAGGAAAGATTCTCAGAAGATGGACTAAGAATACTAAGAGCTATTAGATTCGCTAGTGTACTTGGCTTCACTATTGAAAGAGAAACAAAAGAGGCAATCCACAAGCTAAGCAGAATGTTAGATAAAGTAAGCTTTGAGAGAGTTTTCTCAGAAATGAGTAAGATTATCTTATCTGAGAAGCCTAGCGTACAGTTTAGAGAGTTTAAAGATGTTTTTAGCAGGGTTGCTCCTGAACTTGCTGAGATTAGAGATTTTGAGCATACACTAGCAACTGTTGATAGAGTAGAACCTGAGGTTGCACTTAGATTTACGGCTCTACTACATACTCTTGGAGAAGAGCAAGCTGAATCTGTTCTCAGAAAGCTAAAGAGCGATGGTGTAACTATCCAGAAAGTAACTAAGCTTGTTAGATTCTTTGATACTGATATAGATAGCTCAAAGGTTGCTATTAAAAAGCTTATGAGTAAAATGGGAGAATCAGACTTTTTCTCTCTTATCAAATTGAAGGTTGCAGATGAGCCTGAGAAAACTGTTGAGTTAGAAAAAGCTAAGCAGATTGCTGAAAGAGTAATCGCTGATAAAGAGTGCTTTAAGCTAAAAGATATGGCTGTTAAAGGCGACGACTTGATTAAGTCAGGAATGGCAATGGGACCTGAGATTGGCAAGACTTTGAATATGTTGCTTGATAAAGTAATCTCAGAAGAGGTTGCTAACGATAAAGATTCGCTAATGCAGATTGTTAAATAATTACATAGGGATAGGTTAATAGCTTATCTCTATATAAATGGAGAGGTACTCAAATTGGTTAAGAGGCTGACCTGCTAAGTCGGTAGCACTCGAAAGGGTGGTGTGGGTTCGAACCCCACTCTCTCCGCCAATTAAGATAACTTAATAAGCATACTATGGCGGTATAGTCCAGTGGCTCAAGACGGTGGACTGCAAATCCACTCATCTCAGTTCGATTCTGAGTACCGCCTCCAAAAATACAGATATAGGAGTGTAGTTTAATGGCTAAAACAACGGTCTCCAAAACCGTAAGATGTGAGTTCGAATCTTACTGCTCCTGCCAAATGTACGAGTTGTAGATTGTGGGGACATAGTCCCTACTCTGTATAACTATGCCGAAGTTAGTCGGAAAATCGCTTAGTCTAACTACTAAGTAGAAGCAGGTTAGTCGAGTTTACTGCTTAATAACGGGGTATAGCTCAGTTTGACAGAGCGTCCGGTTTGGGACCGGAAGGCCGTAGGTTTGAGTCCTACTATCCCGACCAACAGACAATCACAGATAGCTCTAGGAGGCTCCGGATTCGTCCCTAATCGTTTTTTACATTAAAGTCGATATATTTATCGTCTAGGAATAAAAATCGTTCCCCGGCGAAATCCAAGCGTTCCAGAGCCATTATGCCTTCTTAGTTCAACGGGAGAACACTTGTCTTACAAACAAGGGGTCGTAGGTTCAACTCCTACAGAGGGTACCAAACTCGTCTACCAAGTGTAGATTGAGCCCACCAGACGACTTACTCAGTTGACTGGTTTTGAAGGTCGATTTTGTCTAAGACCTAGAATAGCAAGCATAGAACAGGATACTGTAGGCACTAAGTACTGAAAGTATCAAGATAGAGTGGAAACCTCTCTTATAGTCAGGTTTGAACTATAAGTAGTTTAAAGTAGAAGCATTGACGACAAATATAGTATGCTCCCTTGCTATTCTGAATATTTTTATAAGACACTAATTTGGACCATTAACTCAGCGGTCAGAGTAGTCGGCTCATAACCGAAAAGTCCTGTGTTCAAATCACAGATGGTCCACCATTCATAAGCGTTGAGAATTAAATACCTATGCTATGTATAAACTTGATAAACTTGTATGTAGAACAACATAGATACTAGACTTTGCCTATTTGGTTTTGCTAATAAAACTCAAAGTCTAAGAAGATTCGAAAGAGGCTGATTTAACAAATCAGAGTTATCACTCTTATCAAGTGATAGTTGCATAAACTAGTTATCTCAAGGGATAGCTTAGTCGATGTCATATCTTACGCTTATATTTTATGGGTATATAGTTCAAAGGTAGAACGGCTGGCTGTTAACCAGTTAATCTAAGTTCGATTCTTAGTGTACCCGCCATATGCTTTGGTAACTCAAATGGTAGAGTGCTAGTGTGAAGTACTAGAGGTTGCAGGTTCGAGTCCTGCCTGAAGCACCAAAAAGTGTTTAGATAGCTTAATAGAGGTAAAGCAGGGACTCAAAGTCCCCAATTCTTGGTTCGAGTCCAAGTCTAAACACGGGTTCTCATCAAACCCAAGAAAGCTAAATAGTAGACACAAAACACTGTCTTGTGAAAGAGGAGGATATAGGTGGAAATCCTATTGTGCCATAGTCGGTACATAGTTTAAGTAGAAGCTTTGATGATGATATAAAAAGTTCCTCTATTATTCAGCTTTCAGTTATCTTAAATATGGGTCATTAACTCAGTTGGTAGAGTACTCGACTCTTAATCGAGGTGTCTAGGGTTCGAACCCCTAATGACCCACCAAAATTAATAAAAGTATCTAGTCTCTATGAAAGGAATGTGTTATGCTTGACTATAAAGGTGTCAAAATCAAAGCTGATAGAAAGTGTGCTGATTGTGGAAAGACTATAAAGAAAGGTAATTTTTGCTGGACAGCAAGCGTTAAATATCAAGGTAGGCATTGGTGCTGTGATAGATGTATGAGAATTATGATGGAAGAGGAATATGACGAAGAATTAGCTTTAATAGAGGAAGAGGTCACAGAGATTTGCTATTGGAACTAGTTATAAAATTATTGGTCGGTATAGTCAACTGGGAAGACGGTTCGGTTCATACCCGGAAGGTTTCAGGTTCGAGTCCTGAGCGACCCACCATAAGGGTTATTAGCTTAATTGGATAAAGCAGCCGGCTACGAACCGGAAGATTAAGGGTTCGAGTCCTTTATAACCCGCCACAGATAACTCTTAGATAACTCAATATGGTGGATATAGTTTAGTGGTAAAACGGGAGGTTGTGGCCCTCTTATCGTGAGTTCAATTCTCGCTATCCACCCCAAAACATCTTAATGAATGAGAATACTTAATGAGCTTTCTTTAAACTCATTTTTATTTTTATGTAAAACTTAACAAGTAGAAATAGTTATGATATAATAACCTTTAAGAAAGTTAAAGTAAACTTGATGTTGAATAAATCGACATCAAAAGAGAAGGATATAGGAGTGAATAGATGAGCGTATTAATTTTTATTGTTTATTCAATAGGGGCCTCGTCAATAATAGTGAGCCTTACTTCAATGTTTGTATGTGCTTTTTCTAAAGGTATGGGAGATATACACGATTATTCTATGTCTGCCTTATGTGCATACATCAGTAACATAGTAACTATCATTACAACAATATTTGTATACTTACTCTCAACGATACAATTAAAAACAGCTATAATCATCTGTATAATAGCAACTATCTTTTCTATATTGTTTTTTATATTACACAAGAGAGGTAAGGCAGAGAGTAAAATTAAATATGTTATCGTCAGAGTTAAGAGCGAAGCTTTCTTTGATAGAGAACGCAAAGAGGGGGTTCTTAAAAGTAGGCGTAATCGTAAGATTCTCTACGACTCACATATAAAAACTCTTTACAAAATGTTCCGTTTTTCTAATAGCTTTGAAACAGAAGAAGCTAAAGGGGTTTTTATTAAGGAGTTTGTCGATGAGGATGTTACAGCTCTTAAAAATGACCTCAAAAAGCTATCTGATGAAAAGATATATGAAACCAAGGCAAAAGACGAAGAAATACTAAAAGCATACAGAAGATTAAAGTCTTAATTTGAAAAAGAAAGGTTCGATTATGAATAGCTTTTTAAGTGATAACAGAAACAAATGTGAAACTAAAGCAGAAATACTGAATGATATAGAGAAAAAGAATCTTGACTTAGTAAAGATACAGGAAATAAGTAATACAATCAGTAGAGATACAGTAAATACTTATGGTACAAATGTACAGAGTAAACTTGGGACAGTAAGTTCACAACTACTGGAAACAGTAAAGGGTAAAGATAGTGGAGAGGTTAATAAAGACTTAAACGCTCTTATTAATGTACTTAAGCAGAATGACCCTAAGAAGATGTTTTCTGTAAATGACGGATTCTTTAGTAGACTATTCGGTAGGGTTAGAGATAACATTGAGTTAAGAATTAGAGAACACGAAAGCGTGCAGAAGCAGATAGACGCTATTAAACGCAGATTGGAAGATGGTATTACAGTTATAGATGAGGACAACAAGCTATTACACAATCAGTATCTCAATTCGATGGAATACATTGTTGAAGTAGATAATCTTATCAAAGCAGGTGAGCTAAAGCTCATAGATAGCTCAGAAGCTATTGGCAATCTTCAGGCACAGTTAAACGAAAATAATGACGATTATATGTTACTTGAAGAATACCATAACGAAAAAGACTTTTATAATAGGTTAGATAAGAAAGTATTTGACCTTAATGCTTCAAGGCTTACAGTTATCCAGCAACTACCTAAAATAAGAATAGTTGCTGAGGCAAATAATATGCTTAAAGATAGAATCAGAAATGCTATTGACTTAGCTATCCCTGTATGGACAGATTTAATCACAAATCAGCTTGTCCTACTTAGACAACAGAAGTTGCTAGAGCAGGTAAGTGAAGTAAATAATGCAGTCAATAAAGCTCTTGAAGAAAACTCCAAGTTATTTGGAGGTAACATTACTAAAGCTGTTAGAGAGAATGAAAAAGGTATTGTCGATGTTTCCAAAATCAAGGAAGCTCACCTAAACACAGTAAAAGCTCTTGAAGAAGCACTAAAGATTCAGGAAGAGAGTAGACTTGAAAGACAGAGAAGTAAAGAACAGCTCAAAGAACTAGAAAAAGAGCTTAGCAAAGCTTTGATAAGTAACGATGATAGAAAGCTAATTACAGGCTAATAGAAAGGATACTTGTATGTTTTATATTAGTTTTGGTGCCACCTCGGCAGAGTTGCTCATAGCTATTAGTACATTCTTACTCTATATACTTAGAGATAGGGTGCCAGCATTTTATATCTATGATATAATCAGTAGAATAAAAATGTTTATAGTTAATATTATAGCAAGTGTAGTATTAGCTATCTTAGAGATTATAATATGTATAGCTACGGGACAATTAGTAATTCAATCTATTATCTGGTTTATGATAGCTTTAGTTCAAATTATGATATTCAGTTTTTATTGCTATGGAAACTATAAAAAGTACCAAACAAGTGTTGTAATTGATGAAATACTTAAATGTGATGAGTATGAGTTAAAGCTAGCTGATATATACGGTAATAAAGCCAAGTATAATGAGATTTATAAGTTGTATATTCATCCGTTATACAAAATAAGAAATATACGACACAAAATAGATATAGATGAACTTATATACTTATTTGATTCAGATGTTATAGATTGCAAGACAAAAGAGTTTGAGCAAGCTATTGATAAGGCTGTCAACGAAATTAAGGAGCTTGATTACGAAACACTTGAGAAAATGAAAAGAGGGTATTTATGGTAAACTTAGGCATTGTACTAATAGGAGTGATAGCCTTCTCATCGCTCTTTATATTAGTAATGAGTGATGAATCATCAGCTGATTGGGTAGAGATATTAAGATTAGAAGCTCTAGCAACAATCTCTATTGCTGATATAATGTTAATCGTTTTAAAAATAACAACGCCTCTAGAAACTAAGTTCATTTCTCCAATAGCAATATTAACAGTGATATTATGCTTGCTAATTATCTATTTTTATAAAAATACAAAAAGCTTAAACTAGCTACAATCATTGTTATAGTAGATGAATCAGAAAGGTATACAGAGGCAGACTATAAAGATTTATGCAAAAAGCTCCGCTGTATATCAAAGATTAAAAGCAAATACAGGAGATTATATAAACTAGATATTTCCCCATTGTATAAGACGATTAAGTTAGAAAAAGTGTTTATTACAAACGAGGTAAGAGAAGCGTTTAGAAACGAAATATTAACACAAAAGATAGATATGTTTAGAAAAGCAGTAGATGAAACAATCGACGAAATTAAGGTGAAAGATAAAGAGCTGATAAGAATACTAAGTAAAATATAAAAAAGTATTTGACAAATAATATTTATTCTGATATAATTATACTATAAGCACTATGAGAGAAATTACCTTTTATTTTTTAATTTTAGCTTTATAAATGTTTCGGCTATCATACGAACTTACCTCTCATAGTGTATATAATCAAAACTTAATATGGGCTTGTAGTTCAGTTGGTTAGAATATCCGTCTGATAAGCGGAAGGTCGTAAGTTCAAGTCTTACCGGGCCCACCAAACATTTTAAAGAGTTTGCTTTTAAGCAAGCTCCTTTTTATATGGTAAAATATATGTATATACTTAGTTAAAAGGAGAAAATCAAATGAGAAAGACTGTAATAGTAAATCTATATGGGGCGCCTGGTGCTGGTAAATCAACAGGTTCAGCATACATCTTTGGACAATTAAAGATGAACAATATAAGTGTTGAACTAGTAAGAGAGTTTGTTAAAGATAAGATTTATGAAAAATCAGAAGGTGTGTTTAACGACCAAGTATATATACTAGGTAAACAGCATTTTAGACAAACAAATGTTAAAGGGAATGTAGATATAATAATTACAGATTGTCCTTTAATCGTTCAAGCATACTATACAGATAAGTATAAGTTTCCTTATGCAGATGAGCTAAGACAGTTAGTTCTCAAGTTATACTCATTAGAGAATAATATTAACTACTTTGTAAACAGAGATAAGCCTTACAATCCTGATGGCAGATTCCAGACTGAGGCAGATTCAGATTCAATCTCAGGCAATCTGAAAGAATACTTAGATAACTTAGGTATAGAATACAAAGAAATAAACGGTAATATTACTGATTATGATTCTGTAGTTGAAGATATTATAAAAATAGTGAGAGGAACTAATGAGTAAAACTATTGTAGTTAATTTGTGTGGAGCCCCCGGTGCTGGCAAGTCAACAGGTTCAGCATACATATTCTCTATGCTTAAGATGGCAGGAGTTAATACTGAGTTAGTTACAGAGTTCGCTAAGGACAAGATTTACGAGGGTTCTAGAGGAACCTTTGAAAATCAAGCATATATATTTGGTGAGCAATACTTTAAAATGACTATCCTTAAGGATGTAGATGTAATAGTTACGGATGCTCCACTGATACTGTTGTCTTATTATTCAAAGAAAAATGGATTTTCTTATACTAGCGAACTAGAGCAACTTGTATTGAGTGTTTTACCATTAGTTGATAATGTTAATTACTTTATTAACAGGTGCGTGCCTTATGATACTAGAGGGAGATTCCAAACAGAGGAAGAAGCAGATATAATGGCAGATGAAATGAAAGATTATCTAAATAATCTGAATATTAAATATAAAGAGTTTGACGGTACTAAAGAAAACTATGACTTAATCGTTAATGAGATATTAGAAAAACTAAAGGAAAAGTAAATGGAAAAGTTAAAAGAGATTATACTTAATGGCTATAATACTTTTGATGAAGCTGTTAAAGATTCTCAGTACACTAGCAAAACAGAAGCTATATTACACATCTTGAATAAAGAAAACTGTTTTATATCAGGTCCTGCAGGTTCAGGTAAAACATACTTAATAGAAATGCTTAAAAAGACTTATAAAGCTATGGGTAAAAGCGTTAATATTGTAGTTACAAGTACAACAGGACTATCAGCAGTTAGTATAGGTGGTATCACGATTCATAAATACATCGGACTATCAGGCGACTTAACTTATGAGCAAGCTGAACAAATAGGCGGAATCAAGTATGGGAGATGGGCTAAGTGCAATGAGCAAATCAGAGATACAGATATACTGGTAATTGATGAAATAAGTATGTTATCAGAAAGACACTTTGATTTTCTATATAAAAGGCTTAAATCACTAGGCAAGCTAAAGGATATCCAAGTTATAGTGCTAGGTGATTTTTCTCAGTTGCCTCCTGTTAATACTAGCAAAGATTCTAAAGACAAAGATATGTCTAACTTATGTTATGATACACCAGCTTGGAAAAAACTCAACTTTAAGGATATATACTTAGACAAGATATACAGAGCAGAAGATGAAAGATTACTAGAAATGTTAGACTTACTATCAACAGGCGATGAATATGTATTAGGTGCATTAGATATAGCAGAAACAATAAACTCAAGAACAGATAGTACAGCTCCTGATGGATATGCAGTTTTGATGAGTACAAATCGAGCAGTAACGCAGTACAACGAGCGTAAACAGAAAGAGAATCCTAAGAGGTTGCATAGCTTTAAGACTACTTATGGTAGAGGCATACCTAAGAAAGATAGCGAAGATTTTGCTAGAGAATGTGGTATTGAAGATTCGCTCAGCTTAAAAGATGGCGATACAGTTATGATTACATCTAATCAGACAACTTGTGATGTGCCTGCTGGAGCTCCAATACTACAAAATGGTACAATAGGAATATTGCAGATAACTCCTACAGGTATAGTTAGCTTAAAGACAGATGATGGTTTATATAAGAATATTAAGCCTATTTCATTCAAGAAAGAAGAACACAATAAAGTATTACAGGAAGATGGCACAACAACTATAGAAACAAAAGTAACAGCAAGCTTTTCTCAGTTACCTATTAAACTAGCTTATGCTATCTCAATACACAAATCACAAGGTCAAACATTCTCAAAAGTCACAATAGACTTTAATAGTATGTGGATGCCTAACTTATCTTATGTTGCACTATCAAGATGTAAAACACTAGATGGAATCATCATACTAAACAAGAAATCTTACAGTCTAACAACTAATACTTTTAGAATGAGTGATGAATCTATTGAGATAAAGCGTCAAATTAAGCAAAATGCTTTAGATATGAGGAAAAATGACTCCGAGTATATTTCTAATTTATTTGAAGATTTAATCGCAGGGAAAGAGATTACTAAGAGAGAGGAACCTAAAGAGGACTCATTAAAAGTCAGCTTGGAAGTATTTGATAAGCTCTTAGATTCAATAGACTTTGATACATTGCTTATTGATGTAGATAAAGAAGTAGACAGTATATTCTGTGATATAGAAGGCACAACAAGTGTAGAGGCTGAAAAAGATATAGACTACAAAGAGATACTCAGAAAGATTTTAGTAAACTTGGATAGTGAATCTTTAGACAGCTTAAGACTCTGTATAGATATAATTAAAGCAGGTAGACCTAGCGACTAGGTAACCTACTAAACAAGAATCTATGATGTATTAACTTATATATGGCTCCAGGAGGCTCCGGATTCGTCCCTAATCGTTTTTTATACGAAAGTCGATATATTTATCGTCTAGGAATAAAAATCGTTCCCCGGCGAAATCCAAGCGTTCCAGAGCCATATACTATTTTGAGCATACTTTTTAGATATATAACACACTCACGGTAAAATATATGTATATAAACATAATTTAATATAAAGGAGATATTAATGGCAACTAAAAAGAAAGAAGATGTACCTGTAGTTGATAAGCTACAAGCGTTTAAAGACGCCTTGAAGAAGGTCTCATCAGAAATCAAGAACGAGAATGTCTATGTGTTTGGAGATAAAGAAATCGAAAAAGTGCCAACTGTTAGTACAGGAAGCTTAGCACTAGATAACATACTCGGTGGAGGCGTAGCTAGAGGTAGAGTTATAGAGTTTTACGGTCCTGAAGCAAGTGGTAAAACATCTATTGCTATGACTGTTCTATCTAACTTTCAGAAGCTTGGTGGTACAGGTGTACTAATAGACTGTGAGCAGGCAGCCGACTTAAACTACTTTAAAAAGCTTGGAGTAGATGTTGAAAAGCTAGGATACTCTCAGGCTATCATTGCAGAAGATGTACTCAATATGGTAAGACAGCTATGTAACAGTGGAGCAGTAGATATAATCGTTATAGATTCGATTCCATCTATGATTCCTAGAGCAGAGTTGGCTGATGATGCTTTAGATAAGGCTTCTGTGGCTACGACAGCTAGATTGATGAGTAAGGGACTAAGATACATCATCAAGGCTGCTAGTGATAACAATTGTACAGTTATATTCCTAAATCAGATTCGTTCTAATGTAGGTGTGATGTACGGTCCTCAAACATCACAGCCGGGAGGTAATGCTCTTAAGTTCTTCGCTACACAAAGAGTTGAAATCAAGCGTAGAGATAAGATTGAAGAAGGCGGAGAGATTATCGGTAATAAAATAGCTATGAAGTGTATTAAGAATAAGATTGCTCCACCTTTTGGAGAATGTTCATCTGTACTTACATTCAATAGAGGAATCAATCAGAACGCTGAGATTATGGACTTAGGAGAAGACTTAGGAGTAATCTACAGAGAGGGAGCTGGTACTACATACTTTTGTAATATTGATGAAGGTGTTGATATTAGCGGTTTTGGTGCGACAAGAGTTGCAGACGACCCAACAAAGGTTAAGATTGCTATAGGTAAAGGTAAAGTAGTTCAAGAGATTGAAGCTAACGAGAACCTAGCTAAAGAGCTATCTAAACAGCTTGTTCAAAAGCTCAATGAGAAGAATCACGGCTAGAAAATAAAAGCTTTCTTAGTAGAGCTTTTTGCTATTTGACTTTTTAATTTTTCTGTGATATAATACTTACATAGTTGAATATTCGGAAGATGAGATAAGGAGATTTTATAATGAAACTAAGAAAACTATTTGCCGTAGGGCTTGCAGTTGTGATGTGTATTACATCTATTACAGCCTGCTCAATCGGTAAAACATCTAAAGAAGATACTAAAATCGGTGATGAATCATTCGTGTATGTTAAAGATTCAACATTCATCGTAAAAGATGGCAAGCTAGTAAAACAGGCTAAGAATCTAAAGCAGTCAGAGATTGTTGATTGGTATATGGACCCATATTGCCCATCTTGTGTAAAGCTAGACGAGATTATCGCCCCTAAGGCTGATGAGTTATCTAAGAAGATGGCTATAAGATACCACGCTATGGGATTCCTATCAGCAAAGACAGTTGATGATTATTCAAACAGAGCTTCCGCATTTATACTCTCAGTTGCAGAAACTAACCCTAAGTTAGCTGTTAAGTTCCTACACGAGGTTATGTCAGACAAGTTCAAGCCTGAAAGTGGTAAGGGAATTAAGACACCTGATAGCAGATTCAGAGAAGCATTTAAGAATGTGGGCGGGACAGACGCTCAGTGGGAAGAAGTACTAAAGGTACATCCAGCTATGCTAGAGATGGTAAAGACTCAGACAGCTAAAGCTTTTAATGATGAAAAGTTGCTAAGTAAGGCTCCTGAAGGAAGATTGACTGTACCATTTATCGTTGTGGGAGATAGTGAGAAAGCTCTTAACTTTTTAGATACGGTAGACGCAGAAACATTCGTACTAGATAGCGTAAATGCTTACCTTCTAAGCAAATCAGCAGTTACAAAGACTACTGATAAGGCTCCTACAGTTAGTGATGTAGAAACATCAAAATAATTATTAATATTAATAGGCGTGACCGATAAGGTTACGCTTATTTTTTATGGTAAAATATAAATATAATAATTAAGGAGAATACATAGTGATGAAAAAAGTACTTATAGTTGGAGCAGGTTTATCAGGCTCATATATAGCAAGACAATTAGCAGGCTTAGGTTGCAAAGTAGAGATTATAGAGCAGAGAGCAACAGTAGGCGGTAATCTTTATGATAAAGTAGACACATTGACAGGTTGCACTGTTCACAAATATGGACCTCATATTTTTCATACATCAGACGCTAAGCTATGGAAGTTTGTTAATAAGTTTGCTGAGTTTAATCCTTTTAAGCTAACTACAGATGTATACTTTCCAAAGGAAATGAAATATATTAAAGGACCGTTCAATTTTGCTACAATCGACAGTTTGTATGCTCCTGAGAAGGCTGAGAGAATCAAAGCTAAAATGCTACAATATTTTAATCTTTATGACGACAGTATATCTGATAAATATAAGACTGTATCTATTGTTGATTTACTAAGCTGTGAAGATGAAGAAATAAGAGGCTTTGCAGAAGTACTATGGGAGAACGACTATAAGTTGTACACATCAAAGCAATGGGGAATCCCTGCTGGTGAAGTAGACAAGAGTATACTACATAGGGTTCCTTTTTATATGAGCTATTGGGATGGCATATTCAACGATGATTTTATAGGTGTGCCTATATCTTATAATATATTCTTTGCTAATCTTCTAACTCATAAGAATATTCAGATAACTTGTAATACAAATGCTAAAGAACATCTATCTTTTGTTAATGGTAAGCCTTTTTATAAGGGCGAAGAAGTAATCTTAGTATGGACAGGTGCTATTGATGAATTATTCGACTATAAATATGGAGAGCTATCTTACAGAACACTTGATTTTAAGTATTCTTATGCTCCACATACGCACGCCGAATTAGGAGATTCTTGCTCAACAATCTTGCCTGACCCTAAGTACAAGTTTACTAGAATAACTAACTTTGGTAGGTTGCCTATACAGAATCACTTAGATTTAGATGTACTTTGCTATGAATATCCTAAGCAATTTAAAGTAGGCTCAGACAATGAAAGGTTCTATCCTATTAACTCTAAGAAAGATAAGGAAATCTACAGTAAGTATGAAGAACTACTAGAAGATTTAGATAATACTTACCTATGTGGTAGACTAGCTCAATATAAGTACTATGATATGGACAAGGCAATCATAGCCTCTGAATCTGTACTAAAAGATATAATTATTAAAGAGTTAAAGAGTATAGCTGATAGAGATTTAATTAAGTCAATAGGAGTAAATTATTAATGAACGGAAACTCAACAAAGAAATATAATGCAGAGTTCATTGAAAGAGAGTTTATTAAATCTGTATTAATGCAGGTAGATATAATTCCTGAGGTTACACAGATTGTTAATTTAGATGATTTTTCAGTAGAGTTATACAAGTCTTTCTATAAAGCAATCTTAGAGCTATACTCAACAGATACAAAGATAACTAAAGTGAGTATCTTCAAAACAATGGAAGCTCAAGGCAGTTCTTATAAGCCAGAAGATTTAAGTATATTCTATGAAGAGGCTCCATTGGAGCATCCTATTGATTTAGCACAACAAGTTAGAATGTTCTCAGTTGAGAGGTCTTTTGGTTCAATAACATCAAAGGCTGTTAAGACTATTAAAAAAGGTGGCGACACCTTAACAGAAATAGTTAGAGCTAAAGAAGAGATTGAATCACTTTCAGAAAGACTTGTTGAAGATTCTAGCGAAACTTATGAGGAATCTATAGAGAACGCTTTTGAAACTTTCCTTAGTGATGATTCAGAAATTATTAATGCTATACCTACACCGTACCCAACACTGAACAACTTTTTAGGTGGAGGATTGAAACCTCAGAAACTATACACAGTTTGTGCTAGAACAGGTATAGGAAAGACAGTTCTAGCTACTCAGTGTGCGGCCGAAGCGTGTGCTAAAGGCAAAAGCGTGCTTTACTTTTCACTAGAAATGCCTAAAGAAGAACTCTATCAGAGAATCGCAGCCTGCTATGGAAATATTTGTCTTAGACATATGGAGCCCGGTGCATATAGAACTAGTGATGTAAGACAGCGTATTGAAGATACAAAGTTAGCTATGAAAAGCTGGCACTTAGATGTAAGGGACGAATCAGACATCACAATGGAACATATTAATGCAATATGCCAACAGAAAGCTCAGTCCTCTATAGGAGTTGACTTAATCATAATTGACTATTTAGGACTCATATCCACAAAAGGAATGAGAAAGTCTAATAGGCAAGAGATTGTTGCTGAAATATCTAGAGGCTGTAAGTTGCTATCAAGAAAAGTAGGTTGCTCTGTAATGGTACTTGCTCAGTTAAACAGAGAATCAAAGGATGACGCAGAAGATAGAATACCTACAAAGGCAGACATTAAAGAATCAGGTGCAATCGCCTCAGACTCAGATGTTGTACTAGTTATACATAGAAAAACAAACGATGATTCAACAGACCCAAAAGGACTGATTATACTAGATAAGCATAGAGGCGGTCCTTCTGATAAAAAGATACAAGTAAGATGTGTACTTGAAAAGAATATTTTTCAAGATATTAAAGGTTCTGTAGAAGAAGAATCTTCTGAAAATACAAATAACGATACTACATCAGAGTGGGCTAATCCTAATGATGTTGTTGAATCTGATTTTTCAGATAACTTTGATGATGATTTTGAATCAGATGATTTAAGTGACTGGTTTGGTGATGATAATGACTGATACACTATTTGAGATTGTTACAGAAGATTACATAGAAGATTTAAACAAAGAATGGATAAATAACTTTTTTAACAAACCTTTTATATGGCTGAATCAAGAGTATTTATTCTCCTGTGTAAAAGGAGTAAATGACTACAATAGAGATGGAGCCCTAGGGGTATTTGGTAGACAGCTTAAATATTTTTATGATTACTTTATCGTTGAAACAGGTATGGTAACAGAAGATGAGCTAACTAATATAATTAAAATAATGATTTATGAGAAAATCTTCCTAACAAAAGAGAATATAGAAAAAGTTATTAGACATATAGAGCAAGGTTTCTACAGAGAATATATTGATGGCGAAGAAGCTAAGCTTGAAGAAAATGTGAACCTTGATGAAATAAGTGTTACACAACAGATTATAGATGATGTAGATTGGGGGGACTTGTAATAATGAGATACAAAGAAGTAATAGACAAGGATGTTAGAGAATCAAGAATCGTTGACAATCTTAATACTTGGGAAATCTCAATGACAAAGTATCCTAACATCAAGTATAACCCCTCTGTGGCTAAGATGATTAAGACTGTTACTGATACAGATGGGGCAATCAGATTAATCATAAATAAAAGTACTCCTACACAAAATGAGAAAAAAGCATATATTATAGCAAAGCATTTAATTAATGCAGGGATTAGTCCATCTAATGTATGTATAACGAACATTGAAGATTGTTATTTGAGTGTAAGAGGTTTTGGAGATAACGCTGCCATTAAAGACAAGATTTTCAGAAGCTCTAACAGATTAATCATCATAGAAAATATGAGAGAGATAAGACAGACTGATGTAAAAGATAATGTGTATTCTTTTTGGCAAGAGTTTTGGGCTTATTGTAGAAAGAACAGAAATCTCAATGTATTGTTATGCTTTGATGTATCAGAAAAAGACTGGTATCCGAGAGAAGTTGCTAAAGCTCCACATAAAGAGTTGCACTTTAGATACCTATAATGGTAAAATAATATAAAGGAGATTTATATGGCACTAAAGAATATTAAAAAAGCTATCATATTAGCTGGTGGCAAAGGTACTAGACTTTCTGAGTATACATCAGAGATACCTAAGCCGATGATTAAAGTTGGGCCTTACCCAATTATGATACATATTATGAGAAAGCTTCAAAGAGATGGAGTTGACTCATTCTATATTTGTGGTGGCTACCTAATTGATAAAATAAGAACATATCTACTAGCAAATGCAATAGAGATTGAAGAGGTAACTCCAGATAAGTTATCTGTTAAACTCTCAACAAGGGTACTACCGAATGCGACAGTACATTTAATAGATACGAGTATAACAAGTGGTACAGCTATGAGAATCAAAGCTGTTAAATCGTATGTAGATGATGGTCCATTTATTATAACATACGGAGATGGCTTATCAGATGTTGATGTTGCAAAAGTAGAAGAACAACTAAGAGCTGACAAAGTTATCTCAATCTGTGCAGTCCCATACACTGAAAGATTTGGACTTATGAAAGTTGAAGAAAATGGTGATGTAACAGAGTTTAGAGAAAAGCAGACATCAAAAACGCACTTTATAAATGGTGGATATATGTGTGCGAAACCTGAGTTGTTTGACTATATAAAAGATTCAGATTTTGATTTTTCTAAAGACACGCTAGAGAGTGGCAGGCTACAAGGAAAAATCTCAGCATATATTCATAGAGGATATTGGAAAGCGATAGATTCAAAGAAAGATTTAGACGAAGCAGTTAAAGAGTATGAAGAAAGAGGAGAAATATAGCTAATGAAGATTACATTGAGTTGTAAAGAGTTTTTAGGCGTTGCCAATATTGTAGCAAAGTCTATTCAGTCAAAAGATGTTGGTGAGCAGACTACATCTATTAAAGTTGCAAACGGAAAGATGATTCTAACTCATTATAGTGGAACATCGCTCTTTAAGGGAACAGTAAATATTGTTGCAGTTGAAGGTCTTGAAGAAGGTGAGAGCAAAGAGTGGATTGTATCAGGTGTACAGCTAAAGGTTATTCTAAGTGTACTACAGGATAGCAATGATTTTGTATCATTCAATATTGATAGTGGAGATACGCAGTTTACTATTAGTTCTGGTACAAGCAATCTAAAGTTGCCTATTATTGAAGCATTGAGTAGAATACCTGAGGAACAGATTGAAGCTCTAGGAGAGGTCTCAGCAACAGTGTTCCTAGATACACTACAGAAACTATCTAAGATTGCTTCAGCAAGTCCACAGACTCAAGGCTCATCACTATCTTGTGTATATATAGCAGGGCAGGAAGATGAGTTAGTACTTATGGGTACAGACGCAGTTTGCTTGGCTGAAAAGAAGATTGTATTTGACTTAGTAGGCAATCCGTTCTATACACTTATTAAGAGTCCTCAGGCTGTCCTACTTAACTCAAACACATTCTCAGCAGATGATATTGTAACACTATATCAGACACCTAATATGTTTGGTTATATTGATAAGCTAGGAGTACTTTGTCTTGTATCAAAGACTGATGAAACTCCTCTAGAATATGAGCCTTTTAAAGCGATTGCTTCATCTGAGCAGTTTGTGGAAGTATCATCAGAACAGCTTAAGTTCGCAGTAGACAGTATATGTAAGCTAAGTAACGATAACTCAGATATTATCATTAAGCTAGATAACTCAAGAATGGCAGTTGAGAACATTAAGAATGATATTATCGAAGTTCCTAACGAGAGCGTCATTTCAGATGATAGACTACTCTTAAACAGACATTCAACAATGCTACTTACAAGCTTACTATCTGATAAGATTAGACTATGCTGGAATCCCAATGCAGAGCGTAAGATTATACTTATCCAGCTATTGAACGATAAAAAAGAAGTTGACGAGAGTTCATTCATAGTTATTACAACAAATAAAGAGAGAACAGAGTAAATGAGTTGGATTATATTGATAATCTATCTTGTGATGTTCAGTATAATATTAATCGCCTCGCCAGTGAACTCTGACGAGGCTTTGTTGAATAAATACAAAGATAGAAAAAATGTATTATTACAAATAGTACTAAGATTTATTGTAATTGCAATAATTACAGCGATTATAATTATTGCAAATTATTTTATAGGAAAAAATATTCAAAAAACTCTTGACATTCTATTGCCACTTATGATAATATTACAATCACAACTGGCGGTTGCACTTGTTACGGATGTGATTGCACATAGAATAGACAGAAATATAAGCAGGTTAGGCTACATATCTACAGTTCCCTTGTCAATATTGTATCTAAGTACATACAACATAGAGAACATAAGATATTTAGTCATACTGATTACAGTTATTGAAATTGTAACGCTGATATTATTCTTTGTAATAACTAGCATAGGTACAGCAGACTTTAGAATACTATTAGCAATTAATCCTATTTCAATCGCAATATTTTCTGAATATTTATGTTTTTCAATCGCTATTAACCTAATGGCTGCCGCTATCTATCAATTTGTAATTCAAAAGAAAGAAGGAAATAGAAAGTTGTCCGTTCCTATAGGACATATATTACTACTAACAATGCTTATACAGGTAGTATTGAAAGTAGTTATCTAAGAGGTGGCTAAAATGAAGAATATTAAGAAGCTATTTGCACTTGCTATGGCTTGTATGGTAATAGCAGTGCCTATGACTGTAAATGCAACAGATAAGGCAGATAAGATTAAGACAGTTAAGAGCGGTGAAATCAAGCTTACTCAGTTCACTAGAGAAGAAAGCGGAATCGGTAAGTATGTTGACAAGAACGAGATTGAGAACAAGGATTCAAAGTCTATCTATATGTCAACTAAGCTTGCTTCTACTCAGACAGACAGAGGTAATGTAGAGTATACTAGATTTGCTTTTATGAATCAGACTGGTAAGGACGCTATAGTTACAGTAGTTACTAAAACTCCTACTAAGAGCGTTGTTTTTGGGACTGATTCAGATTTAGATAAGGACTCAATGAAGCCTATATACACATACTCACCTAATGGAGAAGATAAAGAATCAACTTATGTATTTAAGCTAAAGTCTACTCAGAATGGTGATAGCAAGATATGGGTAAGCAATTTTCTATATGATGGAACGCCTCTAAGCACTGAGAAGCCTGAAAGCTATGAGATTTATGTACAGTACAATACAAGTGAGCTTCCTACTATTCACAGCAGAGAAGATATAGTAAACTACCTAGACAAGAATACAGTTAAGTACACACTTACTAGGGATGTAAACACTAATGACTATCACACAAGACTTATTGATGGTAGTAAGAAAGCAGACAAGAAGGTAGACACAGTTAAAAAGGCTCCTGAGAAGTCAAGTATATTTAAGAATAAGCTATTTATTAGTGGAGTAGTAATTGTTGCTGTAACAGGACTTGCACTGATTGTCATTAAGTTAAAGAAGAAGTCAAAATAAGATATTTGAAAGAGGGCTGAGAAGCTCTCTTTTTTATTTATATTAAACAAATCTTAATTACATATAGCTCTAGGAGGCTCCGGATTCACCCCTAATCGTTTTTTATCTTAATCTTGATATATTTATCGTTTAGGAATAAAAATCGTTCCCCGGCGAAATCCAAGCGTTCCAGAGCTATATCTGTTTTTTCTTCACCCTCTATAAATATAGGCTGGTTCAAAAATGCTGTGGATTCGATTTTGGGACCATTTTCAGAAAAAATGATGATTTGTACGCCTTTTAGAAAAATGACCATTTTTAGGCTCAAACAATACTGTAAGACTAGGGGGCTATTTTGCGTTCCGGTGGTAGGCAATGAATGATATTTTCTTTAAAACAGAAAAGGAGTTTATATAGATGGAATCTAAGAATAAATTAAGTATTGCTGAGCAACTTAGAATAGCGGCCGAGGGAGCTGAGCCTGAAGATGGAGGCGACTATAAAAGTGTTATAGATGGCACATCAGATGGACGAGATTATAAGTTTAAGACTACTGAACCTTATGTTGAACCTATGATAGAGAATAAGCCTACTGAGTCAATAGTTCACTCAGAGCCAATCAAAGAGGAGCCTAGAATAAGTATACCTGAGCCTGTTGTTGCTCCAGTGAAACATTCTGATAATACAGAGTTATCAGAAAAGTCTATACTAAAGGTTATATCTATTGCCGACAGGTACAGAAACCTAGACGATGATATAAAGCACTCTATTAATGCTTTTGTTGGCGTAAGTAATAACAATATAAACACAAGCGAAAATCTATCAGCAGTTATCTACGGAGTTCTTAATACAGAAGCTAAGAAAAAGAATGGTTTAATAAATCTAGTTAGACTTAAGGAAGAAGAGCGTACATCAAGAGCTTTCTCACTTATATCTCTATCTGATGTAGACTTATTAGCTGTACAAGATTTGACTACTATATTTAATCACACTTTCATTCCTAAGACAGATATATCAGCTAACAAAATACTATTCTGTAGAGAGTTAGAAAACGGTATTGAAACCCTTCCGAATGAAACGCTAAGATTACTAAAGCCAATACACACATTATTTGATTTATCTGAATAATTAAGCGATAGGTAGAGGATAAAAGCTCTACCTATTTTTATGGTAAAATATAAATATAAACTAACTAAAGAGGAGTGTTTAAACTTGCAGAAAGTAAAAGTATATCTAAACGAAGAACAAGACCATATTGTATTAGAAAGCGATAAAGAGCTATCTATAAATATACTAAAAGAGTTCACAGCATATAGAGATAATATTGAAGATGAAACATATTTTTATTTCATTCCTTGTTATTCATCTAATATGTTTGCTTTAGCTTGCTTAATAAGTAAGTATAATAAAATATTTGATTGTCCTGAAGAACTGTTAGAAGCGATAAAGGAAGAGGGTAGAAAAGCTCCTGTTCCTACTTGCTCTGTTCACGGCGACAATATTAAAGTGGTTTGCCCACCTATTACAGCATACAATAGACTAATGCAATTACTCAATGCAAGTAGAATTATGATGAACACTTGGAGAATACCTTTCTCTAGATTGTATGACGCTTATAATCAGCTAATACATTGGCAACATCCGTTCTTACCTAAGTTCAGAGTTGCACCTGATTTGCAAGAGTTAATTACTTTCCCTATTGCTGATAAGTTTAATATGGAAAGCCTAAGTAAAGCTAAAGTAAATGAGTTGTACTCAATCTACTACGGTTATCAAGTAAAGCCTGCAGGACTAAGTAAACTTAAATACGACACAGCTTTAGACATTCTATTGACTAGACCTCTTAGGTATCAAGATAGAACTAGCATTACAGCTTGGAATCAAGCAAGCTTTGGCAAACCTGTATTTATTAAAGGTGTGATTGAAAGTATCTCAGGAACTTTAGATAAAAGATTAATAGTTGAACTAAAATGCTCTAAGTCAGATAAGACATTTTGTGCAGTATTCTTTGGAGGAAGCTGGCAGACAAAGCTATACAATGTAGGAGATACTGTATATGTACAGTGTATTAAAATAGGTAGAGAGAACGCTAATGGACTTACATTGCTATCTCAAGAAGAAGTACAAGCTATGCCTATTCTTCCTATCTATAAGCAGTCGCCTACAAACAGAATCACAACAAAAGTAATTACTCAATGTGTTAGAGAGTTGTTTTATAGATTCGATGGGAAAGAACTAAGTAAGTATATACTAGGATTAAGCAAACCTCTATGGGAACTTATCTACAATCTACATTTTCCAGTCAACGAAAAAGAATACTCAGATACAGTAGATGAGTTAGCTTATTTAGAACTTGTATATCTACAGTTGCTCTTTATAGAGAGGAAGAGTCTTTCAGGTTCAAGCAGAGGTTGTGCAAAAGTAGATAAGATTCATAATTACTATGAAGAAGCGTATAACTCACTAGAGTTTGAGTTGACTAAAGGACAGGTTGAAGCTTTAGAGCTATTTAAGAGCAAGCTACAAACAGAGAATCCTGAGAAGATGTTACTATCAGCAGATGTAGGTGCCGGTAAAACATTGTGCGCCCAATTTGCTTGTTTATTCACAGCAGACGCAGGCTATCAAAGTGTACTTGTAGGACCTACTGAAATACTAGCTACACAGTTATACGAAACATTCTTAAGATTGATTAAGCCTCTTAAGGACAAACCTACTATTGCGTTCTTATCTGGGAAAACAAAGGCTGCCGAGAGAAAAACAATCTTAAGCAAGCTTGCTAATGGAGAGATTGAAATATTAGTAGGAACACAAGCAGTAACAAACATCACAGATTGGAATAATCTAGGCTTAGTAGTAATAGATGAGCAACAGAAGTTTGGAGCCTCTCAGAGAGAAGCATTGCTGAACGCTAGAGCAGACGGCATAATGCCTGATATAATCTCTCAGACAGCTACACCTATCCCAAGAACAACAGCTTTAGCTTTCTATGGAGATATTGATTTAGTTCCTATTAAAGAGAAGCCTAAGAACAGAAAGCCTATTATTACTGAGTTAGTTGATGGAGTTGATTCAGAGGACTTTTTAAGTAGTTATAACGGTCCTGAGTGGGATAATATATTAAATGAGTTAAAGCAAGGTAGACAGATGTTTATTGTTGCTCCTGCCGTAGATGAAGAAGCAAAAATTATCTCTGTTAAAAAGATAGAGAAGATGTTGTCTAGATATTCTAATATTATGAAAATTAAAGATATATCAGGCAAGACAAGTAAGGAATCACAAAACAAGATTCTAGAGTCATTCAGAAATAATGAGTTTAATGTGCTAATAGCAAGCTCAATCATTGAAGTAGGTATAGATATTCCTAATGCAACAGTTATTGTGATAGTAGGAGCAGATAGGTTTGGAGCTTCATCACTACATCAGATTAGAGGCCGTGTAGGTAGAAACAGCTTACAGTCATACTGTTACTTAGTTACAGATGGCGATAGTGAATCATCTAAGAGCAGGCTACAATCTTTAGTAGACTCAAATGATGGATTCTATATTGCTCTATCAGATTTGTCTACACGAAAAGAGGGTGACTTACTTGGTACAAGACAGTCAGGTGATAGCAACCTGAGATTTTGCGAACTTGCAGACCATAGCCTACTAATAGAAAAAGCTAGAGAGGAAGCTCAAAGAATCTTCAATGACGACAAGATACGAGATAAAGTGATTGAAGAAGCTAAGTATTTCCTTACTAAAGAAGAGGTAGAATAATGATACTATTCCTTAAACTTATTTCATATACTAAAAGAAAGTTTGTAGAAAGCTTTAAAAAGAGAGTGATACAGCTTATATGTGCGTTCATCGGACTAAGTGCTATAAGTGTATTGGTAGACACTTTTGTCTATTGGGGATATTTTAGTAATATACTAAGATGTGCCTTAGCGTTAATTAATTCTTATGTAATTTTCTCAATTTGCTTTGCAATCAGAATCAAGTTAGATTCATTGAGAGAACAAGGTAAGGAGCCTTCTAAGTTGTATTTATACTTTAAATCACTATCTTATAGACAGAGGGTTAATGTTGCTATTGTGATATTTGTTGCTACTATTATGTGGTTCTTGTTACTAGCTCAGACACAACAGCCCGGATACACTGTAACATCAGCCTTCTTATTCGCTGTTTGGATTTTCTTAATTTACTTTGTGAAGCCTACTTATGATGAAATAGTAGATTCCCATTATGAGTTAGATGATACTAGAGATATTAAAAAGTCTAATTCTCGGTAAAATAATAGTATAACAAATGTAGATAGGAGCAATGAATGAGTAATACAACAATTAAAATGCCTGAGTTCCCTAGCTGGGAAGGACTTGAAAGCATTGATAGTGCTGGGTCATTTTGGGACACACAAGAACTCTCACATCTTAACAACACACTTATTAGAACAGTTGTTAATTTAAAGGAAGTAAGTAGGCAGTTGACTAAGTACGAAAGAGAGAAAACTGAGGTAGAACTCAACCGTAACCGTATATATAGAACAACTGTTCTTAGTTCCACAGCAAAGACTGAAAGTATGAAAAAACAGTTGGCTGAGATTGCTTGTGAAGATTATGATATTAAGCTAGCCTTCATAAATGAGGTTATCAAAGAGCTTACTAGAATCAGTGCAGGACTGAGAATAGATTTAGATATACTCAAAACTTTAAGCTTTAATATAAGACAGGAAATGAAGATATGATAACATCTAAAATTAACGAACAAAACAAACATAATAAAGGTGGATGGCTTCTAGCATTGGGAGCCGTCTTACTTATATTTACAATAAGTCAAGCTAACATAGTAAAGCTTGTCAGAGTTAGTGGACACAGTATGGACCCTACATTGCAAGATGGGCAGATAATGATGTTCACAAGCCTACATACTATACAGAGAAATGATATAGTTGTCGCTCACGCTCCTGAATCTTGGGGAATGGGTGAAAAGAATCTAATCAAGAGAGCAGTAGGTTTACCAGGCGATAGAATAAAGATTACTGATAAAGAGCTATATGTGAATGATAAGCTAGTACTTAAGTTTGAAGGTTTTATAGGAGAGAATCCTGTACCTACAGAGTTTTCTTTAACTAAAAAATCATATTTCTTACTAGGCGACAATCACGGTAATTCATACGATAGCTTGATGAGATATATTCAGACAGTAGATTCAGGTTCTACAGATTTTACTATTTCAGAAAAAGATATTATTTTTGGCAAGACTAAAGTAAAGAGGAATTAGATTTTGAACAAGGTTGCAATATTTATTAACGACAGTCAAGCATACTTAGATACTAGAGTTAAGGAAACTTACACTGAATGGGGCTTCTCTTACTCAGATATGATTAAGATTGAAGAATGGGACAAGAGTGCTCCTTTTCAAGGTTCATTATTTAGTAAAAGATTTGTTTTGTTAGATATAACTAACGAAAAGAGATTCTCTAAGTTTAAAGAAGTATTCGACAAAGATAAAGGTGGTAAATACTTTAAATCTAATTGGTATGGCGACGGAGTTATCATTATAGCTAAGAACGGTAGAGGAACTTGGTTATCTAAAATTGCTGAATATTCAGATGGTTTACTAGAGAAAAAGATAGATATTTCTGAGATTAAAAAAGAGTTTAATAAAGAGTATAAACTCAAAGCAGATGTATTGAATGTAGTTTTAGACACTATAGGAGATGATACGACTGTATACACTGTTATTAAGAACTCTTTAAGCAAGCTCTCAGAAAACGAAATAAGAGATTTAACCGTAGAGGATATAATCTCATTTTTACCTAAGAAGAAAGGCGAAGTCGCACCTTGGGAGCTAATTAGAGCTGTTTTTATGAAAGATATAAACAAAGTATTATCTGAGTATGATAGAGTTACAATTAATACGCATCCGATGGTATTACTATCACTACTTAGAAACAAGTTTTCATTGCTTGCAAAATACAAGCTACTAAGAGAACAAAAGTACTCAGAGCAAGATATATTAAAGCTGGTAGGTGGTAAATCTGTATACATCTTTAAAGATTTTAAGTCTTTGAGTATAAGTACAGCGACAGCTAATAATTGTGTTAAGTTAATACTTAAATATGAACATCTTTTAAAAGGTGGCTCTAGAGGAAACATCGGTTCTGAGTTATTGCCTGAGTTATTGACAAAGTTAGTGATTAGCTTACAGAGTAATACAAGTAAGATATATTAAAGGAAGAATTAATGAAGATAGCACACATTTCGGATATACATTTAGGATATACATCCGGCAAGAAAGTTGACCCTATTACAAAGACTAATCTTAGGGAAGAGGATGGTTATAAAGCACTAGAAGAATGTTTTGAGCAGATTATTGCAGAAGGTGATGTGAACACAGTAGTTTGCACAGGTGACTTTTTCCACTCACCTACCCCGAAACCTAAAACAATCACAGTTGCACAGAATCAAATAAGAGAACTGTATAAGAACAATATTAGATTTGTTTGTCTAGCAGGTAATCACGATTCAACAGACGCTGTTAAGGATATCCCGTCAAGCAGAGTTCTACATATTCCCGAACTTGGAATATACTCATATATTGAGCCTTATAAGATTTATGAATTATCAGACAATATAGTTTTACATTTAGTTTCTCATCACGGTTACACTGAACAAAAGGAAACTATGAAGAATGTTAAACCTATTGAGGGTAAGATTAACATACTATGCACTCACGGAAGTTGCTATGATGATAACTTAGAAATGATACTACACTCAGAAGCTGAGCCTAGAGAGGTTGTTATTCCTGAGAATGTTCTAAGCTTAGATTGGGATTACACTCTATTAGGTCATATTCACGAAAGAGGATGGGTTAGTAGTACAGATGGCTTAACAGACACAGCGAACAAAAGAGTATTCTATGGAGGCTCTCTATTCAGAAGAGGCTTCTCAGATAAAGATTGTGCATTAGGTAGAGGTTGGACAAAGTGGACTATTGATGAAGATACAAAGAGTATGACACCTGAGTTTTTCACAGTAGAACAGAGACCTCAAATGGAAGTTATTGTAAACTGTAAAGATAAAGAAGCTATTGACATCGAAAGAGAAATACGAGCATTATTTAGTAATATTGATTTTGATGTTACACCTATATTAAGAGTTATCTTAATTGATATTCCAAACAATAAGCGTACTCAAATTAACTGGAAAAGATTTGAAGAACAGACATCAAAATGTTTAACATTTACAGTTAAGTTTACTACAGCAGAGCAGATTAAGAAGTTGAATATTTCAGGAGAGATTTTTAGCTTTGATTTAATTGAGGCTTATAATGAGTTTTGGAAAGTGGCGAACAAGTCTTATGCAGAAAAAGACAGAGCTTCTATAAACAGCGTAAACAATAAGTTATTAAAAATGGGACAGGACAGAGTTTTGGATAGTCAGAAATAGGTAAAATATAAAAGTAAGCTGGATTAAGATTATATAGCTTGCTTTTCTTTTTAACAAAACGGGAGGCTTGAATGAGCGTTAATTTTACACATTTAGTTGTACATACAGATAATAGTTTACAAGAAGGCTTTGGACTAATAACAGAGTATATTGAGATGGCTAAGAAAGCGAATCAAACAGCACTAGCTATCACAGACCATAATTCACTAGTAGGGGCATTTAAGTTTTTGAAAGAGTGCCATAGTAATGGGATTAAACCTATTGTTGGGGTTACTATGAATCTTGCTCCAAAGAGTGAAAATGGTGCAAAAGACAAAGTAAATATAGAATACTCAAATACTATCCCTGTAGTTTGGAAAGGCTCTATTACTAAGATTAGACTATTAGCTAAAAATAGAGAAGGTATGCTCAATCTACAAAAGCTTGTTGAAGAATCTTACGATGTGGAGAACTATTATAACTATCCTAGAATAGATATAGATATATTGAAAAAATATTCAGATAATTTAATTTGTTTATCAGGGGATAGATTCTCAGAGATTTCTTGCAGAGTAAGAGCAGGACAGATTGAAGAGGCTAAAAAAGAGGCTGCTATTCTAAAAGAGATATTTGGCGAAGATTTCTATATAGAGATTATCCCTATAGTAGATGAGCCTAATAATCTTTTAAGAGAGCTTGTGAAGATAGCTCAATCAATGGATATTAAAACAGTTGTAACAAACGATGTTTTTTATCCTGAGCAAAAGGACGCCAACATTCACGAAAAGCTCCTTGCATTAGGAAATAACAACAAGATGAGTGAAACTCCTATTGATAAAGGTGGACTTAGATTCAGATATTCAGAACCTGATAGGTGGCTTAAATCATCTGATGAGTTAATTAGCTATATTAAAGATAATATAATACCCGTTTTAAAGAGAAACAATGCTGATTTCTGTATTAAAGAGATACAAAGGGGAATTAAGAATACTGAGGAGATTGTTAATAAGGTTGAAGATATAGAACTAGAATATAATAACGACCTGAGACCACCAGTGTTCATTCCTGAGAGATTTGAGTCCCCTTATGAGTATATTAAGTATTTAATAAAAGAGGGATATAAGAAAAAGAGATTACATTGTTCAAAAGAAGTGCAAGAAGAATCAAAGAGGAAAATAAAGCAGGAATTAGAAGTGTTATACTCTAATGACTTTATAGATTACTTTATAACAGTTAAAGATACTATTGATTGGACAAGGGCACAGAATCAAGAAGTGGGTTGTGGCAGAGGTAGTGTAGGTGGAAGCGAACTAGCTTACTTACTAGATATTTCAAGGACAGACCCTATAAGATTTGACTTGATGTTTGAAAGATTTATCTCACCGGGAAGAGGGCCTACTTACAAAATAGAATACGATGATGGAACATCAGAAGAAGTAAACATCGCTGAAAGTAAGATTGTAGATGGAAATAAAAAGTATATCTACCAACTCAAAGTTGGAGATACTGTATCTATAGATAACTAAGGAGCAAACTAATGGAAACAAAGAAGATTATAGGAATCAAAATAATAGACCCGGGTTCACCTCCTGATGTAGATACAGACTATCCAAAAGAGTTTAGACCACAAGTAATTAAGTACTCTCAAGATAAGTATGGATATAACAATGTTGCTTCATTAATGACGCCGGGCCCTTTTAAAAATAAGAACGCTTGGAAGTCTATGTGTACTATACACGGTATAGATTCAATCGTTGCTAATAAGATTAGTGAGCTTATTCCTGAGGGTAATGACGGAGAGCTTATAGACGATTTCTATTACGAGGGAGGAGAGTTTTACGAACAAGGTGCAGACTTAAGAATGGCTATAAACACTCCTGAACTTGTAGAAGTCTTAGAGGACGCTATGAAGCTATCAGGTAGACAAAGGGAAACAGGTGTACACGCTTGTGGTATTGTACTCTCAAAACACGATTTAGTGGGTACAATCCCTCTAATGACTAGACAGCGTGATGGAATGACTGTAACACAATGGAACTATGCAGAATGTGAATCTATTGGGTTAATGAAAATGGACTACTTAGGCTTAGATACTCTAGATTTGAATCAAGAAACAATTAAGTCAATTAAGAGTACTCTAGGTGTAGAGATAAGTACAGAGGAGATTATTAATAGTCCGCTCAACGATAAAGAAGTATTTAAGATGTTCCAAGATGGCGACACATTCGGAATATTCCAGTTCTCTAAAGATGGAGTTAGACAGCTACTAAGAGAAGCTCAGCCTACTACACTTGAAGAACTAGCGGCCATTACTGCTCTTTACAGACCCGGACCAATGGGTATGGGACTACATCAAGACTTTGCAAAAAGAAAGCAAGATGAGTCGGCTAGAATCCCTGTACACAGAGCTTTCTATGGGACAAGAATTGAGGAGATACTAAAAGGTACTCTTAATTCACTAGTATTCCAAGAGCAGGTAATTAAGATTGCGACTGATTGTGCTGGCTTCACATCAAAAGAAGCAGATAAGCTAAGAAAAGCTATGGGTAAAAAGGACGCTAAAATACTTGCTATGTACGAAACAAAGTTTTTAGATGGACTACTAGAACACGGATATAGTAATGTAGAAGCAAATAGAACCCTCTGGGATGGTATGAAAAGCTTTGCTAAGTATGCCTTTAACAAAGCTCACTCATTCTCTTACGCACTCAATAGCTATCAATCAGCCTACTTGAAAGCACATTATCCTGTACACTTTATGGCTGTGTTGCTGAGTAAGAAGTTCAAGACCGAAGAGTTCTCATCTTACTATGATGAAGCACACAGATTAGGTATAAAGCTACTGCCTCCTAATATTAATACATCAAAACTTGAGATTTCTCCTACAGACGACTTGAAGAACATTACTTATGGGTTAGGCTATATTAAGACTATCTCAAAAGACACTGTATCTAATATAATCAAAGAGAGAGAAACAAACGGAAAATACAAAGATATAACAGATTTATTAGTTAGAAATAGCGAAATAAAAGCAAGTATGCTTAAAGCTTTAGCAGGAGCAGGTTGCCTAGATGTGTTTGGAAAGTCTAGAAAACAGATTGTAGAGAACGCAGACAAACTCATTAAGAGTGCTGAGAACATTAGAAATATTGACAATAGAGGCTCACTATTCAGCTTGATAGGACAGTCCACTGCTGAGATAGTATCAACTAAGCTAGATGAAGAAGATTGGAGCAGACTAGACAAAGCGTTCTTAGAAGCTAAGTTGACTGGTATATATCTTACAGAGGACCCTACCAGCATTATAAAGCTGAGAAATGGGAGCACTGTTCCACTACAAGAGAGATTCCAAAATATAATTGATAAAGCAGCCTTTACAAGCACTGTTAATCAGTATATTACATTTATGGAAACTAAAGGAAGAAAGGCTCCTAATGGGGAAAGATATATTCAAGCAATAATAAACAATGGCAACTCTCAGCTTAATATTAAGATTAAGGGAGATATAATTAAAGGTATTACTCTTAAGAACGCTTTAAGAAGAACTAATGACGGCTTAAAAGAAGCTGTAAAAATGACAGGATTTAGCTTAGATAAAATATTTGAGAGGCTTGATATTGATGATATATATACTCTAAGCAATCTAAGGTTACCTTTGCTAGACCCACCTGAGAAAGATTCTCTATATCAAGCAACATTTAAGACGAATAGATATGGTGGGATATTCTTAGAAAACTATAGAAAAGTTGACTATTCTAAGAACGATAGAGAGTGGAATAACTATGAGATTAAAGATGGTAAAACCTCTCTAACACTAATTAAAAAGATGATTCTAGATAAAGATAGCGAATACACAGGGTCAGAACCTATTGACATTAGAGTATATGACGGAGAAGATTATATTGAGTTGTGCGACATAAACAATCACAATATACTATATGATTTTAGTCAATACTTGATTGAAAAGGAGAATTAATTATGCCTTTACCTAGAAAGAAGTTGCCGACATTAACTGAGGAGCCTGATTTATATGAAGCTCCTCAGGTTGATGAGTACGACAGTGAATATGAGTTTGAGCCTATAGGAGATGATTCAACAATAAGCGAGATTAAAGACGACGAAGGATATGAGAAGTCAGAATATGAGCTAGAGTTTGAAAAAATCTCTGATGATGAGGACGAAGAGGACGATTACGAAGAAGAGGATGACGATGAATATGAGCCTCCTAAAAAGAAGAAGTCTAAGAAGAAGGAACCTTCTAAGAAGAAAGGTCCTAGAAAGCTAGATTTAGACGACACGCAATCACAAGATAAGATTAAGAGAATATTCAGTATTATCATAATCGTCGTGATTATTCTGACTATTATAATATTAGCTCTCAAATTATTAAGCAAATCAAAAGATTCTAAGCCTCAAGACAACAAAACTAATATTGAACAGTCTAGAAATAATTCAGAAAAATCTAGCAAAAAAGAAAACAACTCATCAGAAGGCATTAGTAAACTAAGAATAAACCGAGATAAGGTTGCAACTATCACTCTTGATAGAGATACCTCAGGTCAGCTAATAAGCATTTATGAGGAAGATGGTAAATACTTTGTTTGTGAATCTGAGGATAATGACTTTGTGGCTAATGAGAGTAAAGAGGTTGAGATTAGTTGTGCTAGGATACCGGGAGACAAAGCTAAGAATATTGATAATTACTTTGTAACTAGTGATTATAAAATATTAACAGAATAGAGGAGATTTAAAATGAGAATAGTTAAACTTATCCCAATTAACGAAAAGTCAGTTGAGAGAACAAAAGCTGTTATGAAGAAAAATATATTTTTCGATGATATACAGCAATTTATCGTAATGTATAATATGGGTGTACTAGATAAACGAAATGCACCTATAAATGAGATTGTTACAGAAGTCCTAAGGTCATACAGAAACATCACTCTACTAAGTGGAAGATTTGTAATTGAAACGCCTGCGGAAACTGCTATTGAAACATCTATCAAGTTACTTAATGAGTGGAATGTACTAATCAAGCTAAAGAGAGTGGCTACACTCTTACTAGATGAAAACTATCCACTAGAAACAAAGATAGTATTCTCAGATACAGAGCAGACAGGTAGACCTCTTGTTACAGTTATCGACCCGGACACAGGTGAAGAAAAGCTTGAAAGATTTTGGGCTTCAGAAAAAGTTGTTAGTAGAACTAAGGAGCTAGCTAATAACATATTCACAAGTCCTATTCTAAAGACATACGATGAAGATGGTGATTCTTGCTACTTTAACATAGAGGATTTAGTAGATATTGACGACAGCTTTATCCTACAGATTGAACAGATTATTAAAGAGAATAGCTTGAAAGCATAATAGACAGGCAAGTCTAATGGTAAAATAATACTATATAGACTTGCCTATATTAATCATTAAGGAGATTTACGAATGAGCATAAAGATTAAATACAGATACGAAGGCAACTTTGAGAAGCCTAAAAAGCAAACTAGTGGCGCTGCCGGAATAGACCTAGTCAATAATGACGCACATAGTTGCACAGTTGAGCCAGGCGATTCTGCTATTATATCTACAGGAGTATTTATGGAGATTCCTGAAGGCTATGTTGGCTTGCTATTTGCTAGAAGCTCTCTTGGCTTTAAGTACAGTTGTACACTAGCTAACTCTGTAGGAGTTATTGATAGCGATTACAGAGGAGAGATTAAAGCTAAGATTATCAATCACGGGAAGGAAGCACACACATTCGTGCCGGGAGAGAGATTTGCTCAGCTAGTTATAGTGCCTGTACCTCAGATTGAGTTAATAGAATCAGAGCTATCTGAAACTGAGAGAGGTGAAGGTGGCTTCGGGAGTACTGGGAAATGAGAAGATTTTTAGATAGACCGACGAAAGATTTTATTAAGTTAGGAGTAATAATACTATTTAATTTTTTAGTAATATTCTCTAACAAAGACATTGCTGTAAAAGGCTTAGTTATTGCTTTTTCACTTATATACCTTATCTCGGTATTTGTTGACCAAGCAAAATCAACCTTTGTCAATATAACTACTTTTGTTGTATTGATTATAGCTTCATCACTATTAGCAACTAGCTTAAAATCATCTATAGGAGTTGAATCGTCATTTATATTATTACCGGGCGTAATCTCAGTATTTTTCGGTAATTTAGCTGTTGCTGAATCTAGAGGAAGAACAAGTAAACTCTTAAATGCACTAGCTGGACTAATATACTTATTTGTATCATCAATATTAATCTTATATTTCAATATAACAAACCCAATTGCGTTTGTAATACTTATAGTCATTATAGTAATGATAACTAACTTAATCATTAGAAAAGGAGATAATAATGGAAAATAGAGTTGTTGCTTTTTGTGGGGGAATGGCTGCAGGGAAAGACACTTATGGAGAGTTATATAAAGAATACTTAGAAAGTCAAGGTAAGGTTGCTCTTACTCATAGTTTTGGCAAACCCGTAAAAGATGAAATTAACGCTTTTCTAGACGATTACAGAAAAAACTTAACACTACATCAGCTTATGGAGAATCATAATCTCTCTAAAGAAGATTGTTTAAAAGCTCTAGATATAATTAAGAAAGATGTTAGAGAGCGATTTGACATTAAAGCGACAGACAGAACTCCTGCAATGAGAAAGCTATTACAGTTTTGGGGAACAGGTGTAAGAAGAAAGCAGAAAGATTCTTATTGGGTAGACAAGATGGAATCATTTATCGAAAGTGAACTTGAAAAGGGACACTACATCATCATAACAGACGCTAGATTCAACAATGAGTTTGAAATGATTAAGCGACTAGGTGGGACACTTGTTAGATTACTAGCTACGGAAGATTGCCGTATACAGAGAATCTTTGATAGAGACGGTATACAAGTGCCTAGAGAATCTCTGAACCATCCTTCTGAAACTGGTGTGCTACATTACAACGGATTCACAATAGTTGTAGATACAGAAAAAGGTAAAATAAATGAAGTATTTGAAGAAATACTAAGTAAACTAAAAGAACTAGAAAGGCAATTTAAGAATGAGTACATTATTTGATTTAAAGGCGCCTGGCAATGATACAAAACATAAAGCAATACTAGAGGGTACTAACTTAAAGATAGTAGACCCAGACCTACAAAAGAAGATTAACAGTGTTAAGCTATCTCCAAGTATGATTAACTCTATTCTCAGTTCTCCGGGCGACTGGGTAATTAGTAAATATATTGAATCTGATGTATTGCTAGATGAACTAGATTTTCTTATTAGAGGTAATTGGTTCCACTCAATTATGGAAAACTTTTTCAGTAAGGGTGTGAGTGCTAGGTCAGTAGATGAACTTAAAAAGTCAGTAAGAACTGTATCAGCACAAGAGAAGTACAAACCTCTACTTGCTAATCCTGATAACAAAGAGTGGTTAAAGAAAGCTCTAGCTAACTATATTAATACATTCTACAATGAAGATAGTAAAGAAAAAGTCGCAGAAGTGTTCTTAAATGGCAAGAAGCAAAAAGGTGTAGAACTCTTTGTTAATGGAACAATAGGCGAAGCTAAGAGAAATTGCTTAGGTTTTATTGATAGAGTAACAGAGGGAACTAACGGACTTAAAGTACACGACTGGAAAACAGGTGGACGCATAGAAAACTTTAATCCAGAAAAGAAAATCTCTGATTCTAACTCTTTTGACTACTGGAGGCAACAAACATTCTATGCTCTATTGCTACAACAAAAAGGTATGAAGATAGAAGAGGCTGCACTAATATTCCCTTGTGCTAAAGAGCCTCAGAAGATATATATTCCATTCGATGATGAGAAAGTTATAGAACAGACTATCAAAGATACTGAAAGTTGCGATAAGATATTTGCAGAATGTATAGAGAATGATTATACATTCCCTATGGCTAAAGGCAAGTGGAATAAATGGGCTTCATATCTATGTGGACTAGGTAGTTCACCAATGCCAAAGATAAACGAAGATAAGCTACAGTCAATTATTAAGATTTAAGAGGTTTAAATGGGACAATATATAGAACTATATAAGAAATACAGACCTAGAACTTTTGCAGATGTTGTAGGACAAGATACAATAGTGAAGTCTTTACAGATGGCTATTATAGAAAACAGAGTCCCTACTGGGTATCTATTTTCAGGTACTGCTGGGACAGGTAAAACATCTATTGCTAGAATACTAGCTAAGTCAATTAACTGTGAGAATCCTCAACCTAATGGCGAGCCTTGTAATGAGTGTAGTACTTGCAAAGCTATTGACTCAGACGCTCAGCCGGGAATCAAGTATATTTCTATGGCTAACAATGGTGGAGCAGAAGAAGTAAGACAGATTATGGAGGAATCTAGAGTATCTCAGCCTGTTAAGAGGAAAGTATTCATACTAGATGAAGTGCAGAATATGTCCTCGGCCGCTCAAGACGCTATGTTAATTGGACTAGAAAGCGATAATCAGTCTACACTATTTATTTGTTGCACGACAGACCCGGAAAAGGTGAAGCCTGCAATTAATAGTAGACTACAAATTAGAACATTCAGACAATTAACTACAAAAGAGCTTACTAGCAATCTAGTGAATATTTGCAACAAAGAAAGCAATATCAAAGCTAAAATTAAAGCTGGAGAGATTACAAAAGAACAGATTATACAGTGTGCGGCCCTTGCTGGAGGTAGTGTTAGAAACTCAATCTCTAACTTAGAAACACTAGTTACAAGTGGCTCACTACCTACAGAGTATAGCATTAACATACTACAAGCAATCTTAACAGGTAATCCTCTGAATGTGTACATTGCTATTGATTCGGCTGCCAACTCAGGTGCTAATCTTAATAGAACTGCGGAGGATGTGTACAGGAAGTTTACTGCTATATTTAAAATTAAAGCTGGAGCTAGCTCTAGCAATGAACTCTTGAACGATATGGCAAAACACTTGCCTGGGAACCTTATCATCAAGTATTTGAACGATTTATCTGATACTTTCAAAGTGGTTTCAAACAAAGTAATTGACTATAAGATTCTTTATGAAATGTGCTTTACACAAATGGCTCTAGAGTTAAAGAGATACAATGAAAAGAATAATAAGTAGTGTAGGAAAATCAATAGTATTCTTAGTATCGTTCTTGATTGCACAAACATTAGCACTAATTATCTTTAGAGGATTGTCAATTATGCTAAAAACTGAATATGACAGTATTATGGTACTATTATTGTCCACAATTACAGCTTATATAATCTTGTTTAGCATTTTCTATAAACAAGATTTTAAGCTTTTAGTACATAGTCTTAAAGAATATACTAAGAAAAGAGATTTATTGTATGGATTGCTTTTAGGAATACTAATTGTCATAGTTGTGGGTTTAATTAGTAGAATACTACCTCAGCCTAGCTCAGTAAATAACACTAGTTTACTTGTGCAACACAATATACTAATAGCAGGAATATTTGTTGTACTTATTGCTCCTGTATTAGAGGAAATACTATTTAGAGGAATATTAGTAAACAAAGTAGGGGTAGTGCTTAGTAGTATACTGTTCTCAGTAATACATATTGGTAGTGGAGATTTATACTCAATCATATATCCAGCTATAATAACATTTATCATAGGTTCAGTTTTAGGAACTGCATACAAGAAAGCAGAATCTCTATTACTAGTTATCTTAGCTCACTCAATATATAATATATTTATTTTATTTATTTTTTACAAATAAAAGATATTGACAATAAGTATAATTCATATATGGCTCTAGGAAGCTCCGGAATCATCCCTAAGCGATTTTTGTATTAAAGTTGATATATTTATCATCTAGGAATAAAAGTCGCTCTAAAGTGAAATCCAAGCGTCCTGGAGCCGTTTGATGTTTTAGACACATAAACATTTAACGGTAAAATATATATATAAAAGTTATTAAAAATATTCTAAAAAGGAGACTGATTAATGAAGCTTAATGAAGGTTACACAAAGGTAACTTGCGACACTAAAGAAAAGGGAGAGGTTTATGTCAGAGTTGCTTCAGGCGTGCCAAGACTAACACCTAGTGGAAAAAGTATTAGAGTTGAAGTGAAGCCTGAGAGGGCAAAGTATCCTATTGCAGGATATATATTTCCTGATACAGATGTAGAGAAAATCATTTCAAAGGCTGCTCAAGATAATGTTACTGTACTAATCAGATTTGAACAGGAGCGAAAGAAAGATGTTGACAATGCTATTTCCATAGATGAATTGACAGCAACATCTGATGAAGGTCGTAAGAATACTGTTAAATCTTGTGTAGGTGTATACGATGTCAATAATGGAAAGTGGATAATGACACCAAATGCTCGTATTATGCCTGAGAGGGACTCAGAGTTTCCTGAGTTGACTAAGTGTGTTAATTACATACTTTCACCAATGACACAAGAACCTGTTGATGTAGATGGATTCTTCGCAACTCCTAAGCCTCCAGTACTTAACAGAACTGCACCTAATCCAGTACACTTTGATAAACAGCAAGCTATAATCTCACTTTATTATTACATTCTAGAGTGTGGGAACAAGCATAATCTTGAACTCTCAGAAGATAACATCAAAGCTCTTTGTTTGAAGATGTTAAAGCTCTCTGATAAGTTGTACGAACTACAAAAGGGAATAAAGGATGTTAATATCAGCTATGGAGATTACTGCCATCGTCAGTCTAGATTTTACATCTTTAGATATGAGGACCAAGTAAGTCCACTAAATGAAGAAGCGTTAAAGTCTTTCAACAACTGGGCGAACGCTTGTTACAGATATTATGTAAATCTGTTCTCTTGGGCTAGAGATGTGGAAATCTCTTAATCATTGATATTATAAGCGTACTTAATGATTTGCTATTTGTAGAAAGAGGAATAAGATGAATAGAATATTATCAAGGATTGCTAATGACAGAGGTGACAATAATACTATCTCAATTCTACTATGGATTGTACTTGTATTAGTGCTTGTTACCTTTGTAGGCAAGATTCTTTACGACGCCATCAGCAAGAAGTCCGAAGATGTTGCAAAATGTATCGAGGACTCAAATAATGTCTTTGGTGGCTCAGGAAAATGTAAATAGCAAACAATAGAGGGTGAGTGCTTCGTGTACTCACCCTTTATGCGATATTATAGCTATATTACACAAAAGGAGTACTAATAAAATGAGTAACACTCTATTTATATTAATGATTACACTAGGCTTTATAATACTGATAGCAGGCATAATATTCTTAGTTATCTCACCTGTTAAAACAAAGTCTAGAATAGTAGCCTCAAATAATCTTGACCCAACTATAAATAAGCTATTAAAAATGTTTGGTGGCGACTTTTCATTTTTGATTCCAGACAAAGCTATGGCTCAAAGAGTAAAGTACACTGGGTTACAAAGATTATTTACTATGAGTGATAATCCTTGGAAGATAACTTATGTAGAGTTTGTGCTATTACAGTTTATCTTAGGATTCGTCGGCTTACTAGCTGGTATAGTAGGTATGGCTTTAATGACTTATATTGGAGCAACTGCTGTAGGTATTATTGTATTGATTGCTTTACCTTTCGCAGGGTTTAATTATCCTACTAGTGCATACAAGGCAGCCGCTAAAGACAGAGAAATGAAGTTTAAAGCTCAGTTGCCTGAAGCTATAGATTACTTAGTAATGGCTCTTAGTGGAGGTGGATATTCTCTTCCAGTTGCCTTTGCAGAAGTAATAAAGTATTTACAGCCTTCTATTATCAAAGATGAGTTTACTACAATAGTTAATGACTTAGATTCGGGATACCCTATGGAAACAGCTTTACAGAGATTTGCTGATAGGGCACCTACAGAGGGAATCAAAGCTTTTGCTAAATCTTTAAATATGGCTAATAAGCTATCTGTATCTACTGTAGAGATACTGCAAGCAAGAGCGACAGAATCAAGGCGAGACCTAGAAAATGAAATAGATAGAAGAATAGTGCAACTAGAATCTAAGATGGTTATTTGCTTTTCTATGCCAACTGCTCTAGCTTTAGGAATAGAAATCTTAGCACCTGCCGTTGCAACACTTTCACAAGCACTATAAAATAGAGATACCGCCTGGACGCTCCGGATTCGCTCCTAATCGTTTTTTACATCAAAGTCGATATATTTATCGTTTAGGAACAAAACTCTCTCCCCGGTTAAATCCAAGCGTTCCAGCACTATATAAGGAGAATAATATTAGATGGCTTTACCAATAAGTTTTAATAAACATAATAAAAACAGAAGCAATGGCTTGAATCACGATGATAGAACAATGATTGCTAGTACAGATAATAAACACAGAGCCGAAAATGCTTCTAAGTTAGCTCAGGAGTTTTTGAATAACTGTAGGCTAGGCACTATTGAGCAAATAGGAGTACTAAACACTGATGTATTAATGACGGCTCCTAAAGGATACTTTGATAGTGTACAAAGAGTAGCTAGAAAACTCACAGAGAAAATACAAGGCGACTTATCTAACTCAGATAAATCTACTCTTATAGCAAGATTAAAAGGAGACCCTACAGACACAACCTTAAGAGGGGATGCCTTTCAAGCTATTAATACAGAATATTTAAAATATGACAGCAATCCTGAGAGTATAGCATACAGAAGTTTTAATAAACTAGAGAAAGCTTTTGTATTAGCTATGGTATTTAACGAAATATGTGGATTAGGTCCTTTAGAACCTTTTTATCGTGATGATAGAGTTAAAGAGATTATGTGTAACGGGCCTTATGATGTCAACATCGAAATGGAGGGCTTATTCAGAGTAGAAAGTTGCCAGTTTTCATCAGCTGACCATCTTCAAGAGTTGATTAATAAGTTATACTCCTCAGTTAATAGAGAAATAACTAGAACTAATCCTAGAGATAATGCTAGATTACACGATAAATCAAGATTATTTGCGACACATCAAGCAATAGCACCTGATGGACCTAATCTTAATATAAGAAAGCATCCGGAAGAGTGGATATCTCCTCAAATGCTATTGGAATGGGACTCTGTATCAGAAGAACTCTTACAGTGGCTAGGATATCACATCAACGCAGGTTGCTCATTTATAGTAAATGGGGGAACAGGCTCAGGTAAGACAACTACTCTTAGTGCATTACTAGGATTCTATCCAAATAATAAGAGAATCGTAACTATTGAGAAGAATATAGAGCTTAAAGTACCTCAGTGGAAAATGCACGCTGCCGCTCTTGAATGTATACCTAGAAAGAACGATTCTAAAGTATATGTAGATATGAGAGACCTTGTAGAGTGTTGTACACAGATGAGACCTGATATGATTGTATGCGGAGAAATAATTGGGCCTGAGGGATATGACTTTGTACAAGCAGGAAACACAGGTCACCAAGTAGCAAGCACTATTCACTCTAATAGTTCTGAAAAGTGTATTGAGCGTATTATTTCTCTAGTATCACAAGCAGGCTTGATAATGAGTAAAGATACTCTAGAACTAATCTCAGCCTCGATAGATTTTATCGTTACTGTAACTAGACTACAAGATGGTTCTAGAAAGATAACTAATATTTCAGAAGTAGGAACAAGAGCTGTAACAGGAGCTAACGGAGCCTACTTACCTGTTAATCCTATATGGGAGTATCAACCTAACTCAGAGCTATCATACGATGGAAAGATAACTGGAAGATGGGTTAAAGTTGGTTCATTATCAGAAGATAGAAAAGATATGCACAGATTAGGAATGTACGCAGAAGCTAGTTTAAATGAACTACTTAAGCCTACTCTGGCACCAAAGAAGGAGTAAATATGGGAATATTTAATTATGCAAACGCTCCCCTAATTGTAACAATCATTATGCTTATTACTATACTTGGTACATTTTTATTTATTAAAAGGAATCGTAATAGTAAAAATCGAATCACTGAGCAATTTATGGAACAACTTGATGTTATGTCGGGTAAAGAGATTTCCTCTAGTAAGAAAGCTAAGATTGACATAGGTAAGAAGTGGAACGATATATGGGGGAACAGTTTAAAGAAGGCTGGATGGATAAGTAAAGATATGGACAATCAGAGAGTAGGCTTCTTAGTTGCTTCTATAACAGGAATATTCTACCTACTTGTTACACTAATCAGCAGAAACATTGGTATTGCATTAATGCCTATAATAGCTGTATATATGTTTTTATATCTATTCTTAGAGAAAGCTATTGAAGATAGAGAGGAAATATTTAATGAACAAGTGCCTATATTCCTAAGTGTTTTCAAAGCGAACATAAGAGCAGGTGAAACAGCTATTAGAGCCTTATCAAATGCAATAGATGAAACTGATAGCCCACTATACGATGAACTTAAGCCTGCTAGAGCTTTAATTGATGTAGGTTCGTTCCAAAGTGCAATAGAGAAACTCAGACGAGATACAGAATCAGAAGCTCTTAGATTCTTATGTGGTTGTATAGAGTTGAGTACAGTTGTAGGAGCAAACTTAGAGCACCAAGTTGAGATTATCGAAGAAATGCTAGATTCCAACAGGCAACTAAAGAGAAAACTAAAAGTTGCTATTTCAAAGAATACTCCTCTTGTTATATTGTCAGCAATATTGATACCTGCCGTATTCTTATTCACATATATATTTAACGAGCAGACTAGAGCTTTTTGGTTTAAGACTCCTCTGAGTTGGGTTGCCTTTGTATTGACTATGGGAATCTACTTGGGAGGCGTGTTCTTAGCTAAAAAGGTAACAAAGAAAACAGGTAAGTTTTAGTACACATCTACTGGAGCAAGTTGTAGCGATACAGCTTGCTTTTTTGATATTAAAACTATGACAATAAAAGGAGTTTTTATGAATAAGGAACTAACGATAAGGTTTGAAATTGAGCGAAAAAACATACTCAATGCAAATGTAAGTAAGCATAGATATATAAAAGGAACAATAGCAAAAAATCTAAGAGCTATTGGATATAAAGAGGGGTCAAAATATTCAGAAAAGTTTAAACATTATGATGTAGATGTATTGATATATCCACCTACAAGAAGAAGATTCGACCCACCTAATCTATATCCTACAGTGAAGCACTTAATAGATGGACTAACTGATAGTAAGTTGTGGGAAGATGATGATTGGAAGCACTTAAATAAAATGAGCTTTGCTTATGGTGGTAACATCTCTGGAACAAAAGACTTATTCATATTTGACTTAATAATTAAGGAGATTGACTAATGAGATATATTCTAGTTAAAGATATGACTAGGCTATTCACTAAAGAAATGTTATTATATTCACTATTTGACATTTCTTTCAAGAAACCTATAAGATTAGTATTCTTAGTATACTTAATATTATTACTGCTAATTTACTCTCTTCCATTAACAATCCTACTGTGGCCTTTTAATAAATACAGTGCAATGCTAATTATTATTCCGCCATTTTTACTAGCAAGCTTAATGAGTAAACCTATATGGGGAGGTAAGTCATTTTTTAGTTGGTTTAAATGTCAACTAAAATATGCTTTTTCTCCAAAGAGATATTATGATGGGAAAGGTATCAGAAAAATCAATCGTAAGTATTTTGTAAAGCATTCTTACACAGTATCAAGAAGAAAAGACTTTAACAAACTATTTAGAATGATTCAAGAGGAGGGAGCTAATGAGTGATTATGGATTATCATTGTGCATAGGTGAAACATACGGAGGCTCTCCATTCCCAGTGTTTTATGACCCTCATTATCCTATAAGAGTCAGTAAAGGTTCTGTATCACTTATAACAGGAGGCTCCGGCTCAGGTAAAACATTTTTAGGTATGCTAATAGCGGCCCACGCTAGTTTACTAGGAAAAGTAGGCTTCATACTTGACCCAAAAGGCGACTTTAAAGCACTAAAAGTCTTAGAACAAGCTGGAGATATAAACAGAGTAAGATTATGGAGTGTTGTGCCTGAAGAGGGAAAAATAGAAGATGAGAACGAGGGAATGTTAGACCCCACAGTATTCTATGATAAGCCTAAAGACAATACAGCACTTACAATAGATGTAATTAAATCTTTATGCGGAGGAATAACTCCTAAACAGACAACAAAGTTAACACCTATATTGAACGATATAACAGAGGGTCCTAATCCATCGTTTTTAAAAGTAGTGAACAAACTATTATCAAAACACGACGATGAAATAAGAGCATTAGGATATCAGTTAGAAACTGTACTAGGTACATCCGTAGCTAAGCTATTATCTGTTAATAAGAGAACAGGTAAAAAGAAAGATTTTATACTAGGTGATGAAATAGTTGTAATTGATTTAGCAGGTTTGGAAATGCCTTTAGATACTAAGCCATCTAAAGACTACTCAAACGCAGAGAGAGTATCAGTAATAATACTCTCTTTAATCTCAACTGCTATATTAAATATGATGAAACGACAATCTGTACAAAAATACAAGATACTACTCATAGATGAGGCTTGGGTTTTAATGTCTACTAATATAGGAAGAAGTATGATTAAAGGTATAGGTAGATTAGGTCGTTCTAGAAACTTAGCAACAGTATTAATGACACAATCAAGCAAGCACTTAGACACTGAGGGAGAAGGCGAAGGTGAGTCTGATATGGACACGCTTATTTCAGAGAGGTTCGCTTTTAGAAATGCAGATGAAGAAGAAAACTATCATACTGTACAGATGATGAAGCTCCCATCTAATGAAGGCTGGGAACAGTTTATGAGCGAACTACCTAAAGGTGTATGTCTAATGCAAAATACTAATTATGAATCAGCTTTTGTACATATACTAGCTAAAGATGAGTGGGTTGATAAGTTTAATACTACTCCAATTTCAGCAGATATGTGATATTTGATTTATATAAACACTATAAGGAGATTTAAAAGAAATGAAGATAAAAGGGTTAAAAGGTAAAGATGTAGCCTTAGCTACAGGGAATAAAAACCTAGTAACTACACTAATAGTATCAATTATTGTTGTAGTATTAGCTATTGCTCTATTCTTTACTTTAAGTCAAGTTTTGGCAAAAGAAGATTATTATGTTCTTAAACAAGATGTATCAGCAAAAACTCAGATTTCAGAGGATATGCTAAAGAAAATAGAAACTGCTAAAGGCTCAGCTCCACAAAACGCAATCTCTATTCAGCAAGTAAGACAAGGCACTGTATACACTAGAATCCCACTTAAAGCTGGCGATGTACTATCAAAGAGTAATACAGGACTAGACTTAGATTCAACTAATGGTATTCCTGATGATTGGGTAGTAGTATCCTTTAATATTAGCTCAGATAATGCAGCCGGAGGTAACATCAGTAAAGGAGATTACTTTGATATTATAGGTATTGACCCAGATGGTGGAGCAAAATATCTATTCTTTAATGTGCTTGCTTTAGAGGTAAACTACACTAAAGGTGAATCAAAAGTAACCTCTGATGGAAAGGTTGTTCCATTAGGTGAGCAATTACAGTATGTTGTAGGTGTGCCAGCAGATAAGGCTCCTACACTACTACACGCTTTCGAGAAGTTTAAGACAGTTAAGTTAGCTATGTCACCTATGTCATTAAAATATAAGAATAGAGATACAAGCTCATTAGACCAAGGATATACAGCAGATTTCTCTACATCAGCTACAGATTTATTCGCTGGAACAGATAGTGCATTTACCCCTATACTTAGAGATAAAAATGGACTGCCTGTAACACAAGAAAGCTGTAAAGATGGAAAGGTTGACCCTAAGAGTTTATGTAGTAACATCAACAAACTGCCTAAGAAAAAAGACTTGAAAACTAATGTAACTGAAAAGAAAAAGAATACAGAAAAATCTGAAAATAAAAAAGCAGAAAAGATAGATTCAGATATTACAGCTAATTAAGAAAGGAGGAGCTATGCAAAAATATAAAATTGCTTTTGTTGGACAACCTAGCATACACGAAGCGTTCAAGGAGTTTGACGAGAGTTGGGATATGCAGATTCCTTTAGCAACTCTAGACGACTTTGAGAGAGAGCTAGCTAGTGATGAGCCTAGAATATCCCCTAATACAAATGTGGTAATAGTTTTCTCCAGACTTTTTAATAAAGCACCTGCTCAGTTTGCTAGAGTTGTTGCTACAGTGGCACCTTATTCTGTTACCTGTGTACTAATTCCACAGGCAGATAGAGCAAAGTACGGTACAGAACTAGAGAGAGCTATTAAACAAACCCAAATAGAGATGGCTGAGGAAGATGATGAGTACAACAACAATACTCCATTCTACTTAGTAGACTATGAAAACGCTCAGTCAGATATATATAACGCAATAAGTGAATATGTTAAATCTCCTATTATAGAGCCTGAGATAAAAGACGCTATTAGACCAATGCTACCAAATGGTGGAGATTTAACTGATGATGATTTTGAGGATTTCTCAGAGTATGAAGATGATGAGATATTGATTCCTGAAGCTAGTGCAAATGCAAAAGGTAAAGTATTCACAATCACATCATCAAAAGGTGGCTCAGGTAAGTCAACTGTAGCTATCTCATTAGGAGCCTTCATTGCTCTAAGCTCTGAAAAGGCTGCTCAGAAAGGTTTAATATCCGAACCTTTGAAAGTATGCCTAGTAGACTTAGATACAAGAGATGGACAGCACTGGATATTAACAGGAGCTAGAAAACCTAGTACGATAATGAACCTAATAGGTAAAGATGAGATAGATATAGAGGATATTAAGGAAACTGTATGGCACTCAGAGAATACTCATTGTGATTACTTATTCGCTCCAAAGAGACCTAAGAGTGCTTTGAGCATACCTTCTAATCTATATGCAAAGACTATCCAAAAGCTAAGAGAGATTTATGATGTTATTATCTTAGATACATCAGCTTACTTTATGGACTCTGTTAGAGAAGATGTTGCATATCAGATTTCTGAGAAGATTGTATTTGTATCAGATATAGTACAAACAAGTATTCTAGGTTGCACTAGATGGATAAGTGAAGAAATGCACGAACCTGAAAGAGGCGACTTGAATATTCCATCAGAAAAAGTAGGTATCGTAATCAATAAGAGCTTGTCTGATGTAGGTATGTCAGCAGAGAAGATTCAAAGAGCAACAAACGGATTACCAATCCTCTCTATGATTCCTTCTGAACCTAAACTAGTAGCCTATGCTTGTAATACTTGCTCACTAGAACAAATATTGCGTAGACCACTAATCAATCAAGCTATACGATATATAGCAGAGGCGCTTTTGCCGGACACTCCTTTCGAGAGTGTGTTTATATAAATAGAGGAAAGGTACACTTTATGTGTACCTTTTCTTGCGTTAAGACTCAATAAACTACTCAAGAAAACTAAGATTTAATTAATATATAACAGAGATACCGCCAGGAGGCTCCGGATTCGCCCCTAATCGTTTTTTATGCGAAAGTCGATATATTTATCATCTAGGAACAAAAGTCGCTCACCGGTTAAATCCAAGCGTTCCAGAGCCATACACGAAAAAAGACGACAATATTAACTAAAGTATACTTAAATCACTACATTATTATCATCATACAACAGAGATACCGCTAGGAGGCTCCGGATTCGCTCCTAATCGTTTTTTATATAAAAGTCGATATATTTATCGCCTAGGAACAAAAGTCGCTCCTAGCTCAATCCGGAGCTTCCTATAGCTATATACGAAAAAAGACTAACCAAAAGGTTAGTCTAAAACTCAGCGTATGTAAAAGTAGGAGCTTTCGCCATACCAGCAAAAATCATATATAGAAATATTACTAACATACAACCCAAGAATATTAAAGTGTACTTAACACAAATATTCGAGATGGCTCTCTTTATTAATTTTCTCATTCTCTTTAAGCCGTAGCGTACATTACACGATACATAGATGTTTCGTTCTGCTCTATAATTTTCTCTATCCCTAGTCTTGAAAGAAGATTCTCAGAATCAACTATAGGAGCTATTACTTCAGGCTTCTCAAACCCCGCCTTATCAACAAGAGCCTCATAGAAATAATCCTTTTCAGTATCTAGACTTACACCTAGAATCTCCTCAAGCATACCATAGTCGCTAAAGTCCTCAATATATACTTCATAGAGTCCTTCCTTTAGCTCACTAAGTACTTCTTCAACTCTATCACTATCTTTAACCATCTCAATTATATCTTTTCTTGACATATCTTCGCTCCTCTATTATACACTCTCATAACTTATATGATTATTATATATTACTTATCTGTATGTGTCAACCCTTTTTTCCACATAAAACTTACAAATCTATCAGTTTCTTTTTCGACTTTCTTAGGCATAGTATTACTTGGCTCATCTTTGTAAAAAACTAAGACATTCGCATTAGTGTACTTCCATACATCGTTTACATTTTGAGTTTTGCTTTTATAGTACTCTTTAGGAAAATGATTAGACATTCTCACAAGTGAACTACCGTCTGATACTATATCATGGTCAGGTCTAATCATATAGGAGTAACCTTTTTCATCTAGGTAAGATTTTACATCCTCTATATTCCTATCTTCAAATACAAAATATGATGAACTTGAAGCAATAGAGAATGAATAGTCTGACATTTTATCAGATAAATCAGTAGCAAACTCCATAGACTGCTTCCTATCAGCGTGTATTGACTGAATATCATTTAACAATCTGTTATATTTCTTAAATAAACAGTTTGCTTCGCTATCATTTTCTATTTCTGTAGCGAAAAAGTCTTCCTTTGACATTTTATTACCAATACCGGCAAACAAATATTTCTTATATCGACTTTCTAAGATAGCGTTTATTCTGTCAATTTTCTTCACTTGCTTATTATATTGATTAAAAAGATTCTTAACCTCATATAATCCCATAGCTGTTCTATGCTTCTCAAGTGTAGACTTAATAGGCTCGGATGCACCTTCGTTAATAAAATCAGCATACTTTTGAGCTTTCTCTATGTTAGTAAAATGTTTACCTCTTGGACAAGCTCTAACCTCTGCATTACACCTTTCAGGAGTACCACTAGTCGAAATATGATACAACTCCTCTTTACTCATTGTAGTTTACCTCTCGTTTATTAGATAGTCAAAATATGATTGGTCGGGCGCCTTACTTCTAGCTTCCTCTAGAGTGCATAATTTTTTATTTACACATTCAATTAACTTATGCTCTAGAGTACTACCTGATATTTCTTGCTTTTCTCGTATCTTGTATAGCTCATCATTCTGAATAATTCGTCGTATATTAAAGTCAACTTTTAGTATTTCCCTAACTGCAAATCTTGATTTACCATCTATAGACTTAACTAAAACTTGATTGACTATTCCTCTAAGATTATCACCTAGAGTACTCATAATTCGCTTTTGTTCACTACCTTCATATAATGACCTTATACGATTCAGCGTTACTATGTTGTTAGATGTGTGTACTGTACTAACGGAAAGGTGACCTGTTTCAGAAGCTCTAAGCAACTCATCGACCTCTTCCTTATTTCTAACCTCACCTATTAAAATAATATCTGGCGAACTTCTCATAGCACTAGTTAAACCATTACTAAAGCTTAAACAGTCGCTAGGTATATCTCTTTGTATAACACAACTTAATCCATCATCAGGATATATAAACTCAATAGGCCTCTCTACTGTTATTATCTTTTTTCTCTGAGTTGTCTGAATATTTCTAACAACAGAAGCTAAAGATGTAGTTTTACCTGAACCTGTTGCTCCACAAACAAGCACTACTCCTGATGAATTATTGAACAATTCGTAAAACTCAGAATCAATCCCCAACGATTCCTTACTAGGAATCTTGCTCTCAATAGTTCTAAAAGTCATTATATTAGTATCAAATGACTTACCTATATTAACACGAAAACGCCTACCTTCATATCTACCAATTCTTATTTTATATGATGTATCGTATTCTAAATCTTTAACAAAATCTCCTATAGCCTCATAAGTAAGAATCTTTTTAGTTAGCTCTTGCATAGTATCATCTTCAGGTATAGGGAACTCATTACATCTAACAATATCCCCTAATACAGAGAAGCATACTACTCTATCACCAGCTAAATGTATATCAGAAGCTCCCCTTTCTATAGCGTGAGAGAGTACTAAGTCAAGATTGAAATTGTTAATCCAACCTGTATCTAGCCAATCATCGCCGTATCCTCTATTAAGAAAAGGGCACTCAGCGAAATCATTATCTATATCTGATTTAATCGGAACTTCCTCTAGTAAGACTTCTTCAAAGTCGGGTAGGAGAAAATCTTTTGGTAACATTACAACCTCCTATAGTTCCCAGTGAATAGTACCCTCTTTGACTATTCCGTCTTCATTCATTACAGGCACTATATCGTATCTATCAAAGTTAATTCTATCAGCAGCCTCTTTAACTCTCTTAGCAATAAGCTTACTATCTGTTACATAAATGACCTTTGAATATACTCTGTTATCTGACTTGTATACACTTAGTTTCCTAATATATTCGTCAACAGATTTAATAGAACGCTCAACTTCAATTGCAATATTAGAAGGACTTCCATCTGTGTTCCTCTCTCTGTGTATCACTATATCAGGAATAATATAACTACTAAAGGCACCTATAGCTGTGAATAAAATGTAAAACCAAGGACTCTCCTCTTCAGGACTCTTCCCAATCTTGCCACCGTTTTCCCATTTTCTCCAAGCAATCTCCCATTGCTCTCTGAGTAAACTATTAGTTTCTCCTTTGTATGAATCTCTGACAAATACCTTTCCTTTTAATTGGTATGCAAACTTATTCATAGCAGAAACCATATCTCCCTCAGGAACAATAGTCTCACCTAAAACAGGTCTTCCATAGTTGTCTAACCTATTAGCTTTAACTCCCTCTTGTAGTATGTCAATACAACCACTGTATATGCAAGCCATTATATGATTAACATAAATACGCTCAGATACAGATTGTAATCCAGCTTGTGATTTATTAGGTAACTTCCTTTCACTACCAATTAATGCTCTTCCTATTCTAGTTAAAGCCCATACCCCCGGAGAGTTGTAGACTATAATATTCTTAACTATACCAACTTTCTCTAATCTTTTTAATCTATAGTATACTTGTCCTATAGTAACATTATTAGCTTTTCCACCGGCAGCGTAATATAGATTCTTTAAAGAAGCTAACTTACATATATCTAAGAAATTAAGTATACCTAAATCTCCAAAAGATAAACTAACAGTTCTCTTAGGTCTCCTGCGTGAAACCTTATTCTCTATACCTGCTCCTATAGTTAAGAGTCTAGCCTTCTCCTCTTGACTGAGTACACTCTTAGGACCTACTAAAGCTTTTAACTCTTTCTCAGTGATTCCTAGTTTCTTTAATATAGATTTTTCATATACAGTTTTCTTTCTGAACTTTCTCAAAAATGCGTCATTGTCGCCAGGCTTCACGAACCTGTCCTCTTTAGCTTTCTTATCAATAACATCTAACTTAATGTTTTCATCAGTAAGATTCTTTGTGTATACAATGTTATTATCTCCACAAGTTTCAAGCAAAGCTTTTAAACTCTCTTTATTAGACTTGTAGTGCTTTCTTCTTAGAAAGTCACCAAGCGTATCACCTTTTTCGTTAATGACAACTAAGTCAACTCCCGGCTGTACTATCTCTTTTCCCTTCTTGATACTGTCAATAGCACTACCTAATCCAGTAATATCCTCTTGTGTATACTTTTTCTGTCCACTAACTAAGTATGAACTATTAGCCATAATAATCTGTCTATGTAGATTAGGAATCTTGCCTTCCCATTTCTTGTTCCAGTTTACTTGAAGCCACTTAGTACTTACTATATCCCTCTTATTATTTATGTCCTCTAAAGGCTCTGAGTATGTAAGAGAAGCAACATTAGTATTTACAATGCTTTCCGGAGCCTGCTTAAAAGAGCTAAAATCTTCTGAAATCTCAGTAGATTCTAACTCTGACTCCGGTTCGTTGCCATCACTCATTTCCATTAATTCTTCTATTCCTAAATCATCATCTTCAAAAACGCAAGATTTTTCCAAGACCACTTTTCGTCACCAACCTTTGTAAAATGTTATAACAACAATATCACTAGAATTATGCAAGTTTATTTAAAAATTACCAGCAAAAATTAAAAAGTGTTTTATACCCCCCTGCCGGAAAAAAAATTAAATCTCAAAATCGACCAAAATAGTGCAAAAATCCTTGCACCAACCTCCACCAGTTGATTTAGCTACCACCGCCCCTCCGGGGCGCCCCCCACCTCTCCGGAGCCCCTTCCCCGTTCGCTCCTTCGGAGCCTCACTTATTCTGATTCACCCTCGGAGCCCCTCCATTTCATTTCGGAGCCCCTCAACAGGTACTACACATATACAGTTCACTCATCAAAGTTAGCTCATAGCTCCCTCGGAGAGGACTCACTATCGTTCGCATACTATCGTTCACTAGGAGTTCACTCAGTATACTGGGGGGCGGGACAAGGAACAACAAGTAGGTTAAAGGCGGAGGGGCGGTTGCCGTGCGACTACGAAAGAGGACTATATAAGTATACTAATAGCAAGTAGCAGTACAACAGCAATGCCAGGCTAGGAAGCGAACAGTAACAGTATATGTACAATACAGGAACAGTATATGTACAGTAAACAAGGAGAGTCGCCTGGCGGAGCCGGTCCTACCCGGTAGGACCTCCACACAAGCGGTACACACATACTATATATAACTCACTCACAAGCAAACTAATAGCAGGCTATAAGTAGGCACTACAGGAAAGTAGGAGCTGAGGAGAGGTAAGGCTCCAGCTAGGTGGTGGAGCCGGGTACAATATACATCTAACACAGATACAGAAATATACAGAAGCCTCCATAATAGAGAATATATAATCTTATATTAAAGTAAAAAGCACTATACAGAAACTATAAAATGAGGAGATTCACTAAACACAGAATCAAGGCAATTCCCTATATTAAAGTAAAAAGATAAATGTATTACAGGAATATACATACTTAATAATAAGGTGTATCTAGATGTATGGAGCCTCCCTAGTTAAAGTCAAGATTGATAAGAGAAACTCCTAAGTTCCGAGATAGCGTACTGAGGATATTATCTAACTGAGAGTACTTACAGGGAATATATAGTATGCCTAGATGAGGAGATTCCTAAAATCATAGAGAGGATACTCCTAAGTAAGTAAGCTCTGGAATCTCTATAAGTCCTAGAAGGGAGTATACTGAGTTAATATTGAAGGAATATAGAAAAGTAGGAGCTGAGGAGAGGTAAGGCTCCAGCTAGGTGGTGGAGCCGGAGATAGTACTATATTAAAGTGGAAGAATATATATATTACAGAGCAAAGTATATGAGGAGATTCCCAATTACTAGATGAGTATTAATACTATAATACAGAGGAAGTATAGAATAGAGTATACTTACAGGATATTCTATATATAAAGAGAGGTTCTAGATGAGGGTACTCTTAATTACAGTAGGCTCCTAATGTGCGTTAATGCAGGATATATAGAGAGGTTGCTAAAATCATACCTAGTTACAGAGGTGCTCCTAGTTACTGTCAAGATAGTATACTGAGGATACTAAACAGAGAATAATTGTAGGAGATATAGCATTCCTAAATAAAAGTGTTCCTAGATGTATTATGTATCAAGATACAGAGGTGCTCCTAGTTATTGTCAAGATACAGAGGGTATTATAGAACAGAGGATAATTACAGGATATATGAATCTGAGATTAATTAAATCCTTAGTAAAGAGGAGGTCCCTAATGTGCGTTAATGCAGGATATAATACACTGAGGATACTAAACAGAAAATACTACAAGGAATAAGAAATCTATATTAAAGTACTCTCCTAGTGGATAAGGTCCTGAAGAGGTGAAGGAGCGTCGGGAGGCGGAGGTGGAGCCGGCGGTGGAGGAGGTTCCGGAAAATGGCTGGGAGGATTTTCTTTTTTTTGGGTGAATTATCTGAATAATCTTTAGGGACAGACTATTTGTGTTATTACGATTTTTATGATTTGTCTATTCTAGGAGGCTCAAGGTTGTTACTAGTATACTCCAATTATACTTTGTTATAAATATATATTCATAACTAGGAGGCTTTATCTATTGCTGACTCTTTATGGTTCTAGGTCTATTGTCATAGTATACTCTATTATAAATATACATATTGATTCATTCTATTAATTATTGCACACTATTATTGGAGTACTACCTTATTTCAGTATACTATAATTCTGGCTCATAGGAGCAACACTGGTATATTCTGATTCTTATACTTGAGGAGGTTCAGGTTGTTACTAGTATACTCTAATATAAATATACATCTACACTTATAGCAAGGGGTCCTCATTACTTATGATTCTATCCTTGTTGTTATAGTATACCTTAGTATTACTCTGTTTACTATAGGAGGCTCCTTGTTTCTGATTCATTCTGATTCTATTATTTTAGAGGGAGATTTAATAGGACTAAGTTATCTGAATACTCTTTATGAATAGACTATTTGTGCTAATACGACTTATTCCTTTTTTACAACTATGGTTGGAGTCTTGTTTCTGATTCATATTCATATTGGAGTCTACTCTTATTTTAGTATGTCTTATATTTGCGATTCAGGAGTCTATCCCTATTTCTGATTCACTCTGATTTTATTTTTATTTTATATAGTATACTAAAGGAGTTACATTTATTATTAAGGATGCTCCTCTCAACTAAGGTGCTACGATTCTAGGTTTTATTATAAGTATGCTTTATCATAAATATACATATATAATTCAGGAGTCTACGGTTATTACTAACATATTGTGATTCTATTTTTATTCTTTGATAGTATGCTAGAGTTATGATTCATTATTACTGGAGGCTCCGGTATATTACTAGTGTATTACGATTTTATTTTTGATTATATAGTCCCCTTTAGTGTATCTTAGTTTTATTTATTACTGATTCATATTTATATTGGGGTCTCTCCTTTATATGCCTTATATAGACTATGTATAACTATGTATAAAAGTATTCATTTGCAACCCGGAATTATACATTTGGTTTTGTGGGGATTCCGGCGATGGGCAAATCATACGACCGGCAGTGGATTGTTGAAAAATCAATCACTTTAAAATGGGTAGGGAAGACAGTGCTGATTTTTAGCATTTAATAAATATACATTTCTATGTATACTCTTATTTATGATACAGGAGGCTCCGGCTATTACTAGTAAGAATGATTTTTATTTTTAATATAAGATTCTAGTAAGATTGAATTATCTGAATACTCTTTTGGTATAGAATATTTATATTTTTATGATTTACTCTATTCTTATAACTATAATTCAGGAGGCTTTGGTTTATTATTGATATATTTATAATTCTGTTTTATCTTTATAAGTATACTTATAGATAAATATACATTATTCTTGATAATATATTTTTATACAGTCATTACTGATTCATCATTACAGGAGGCTCTGGTTATTGCTAGCGTATTACGATTCTAGAGTTCTCACTATAAGTATACTTTATTATAATTATACATATATGATTCAGGAGGCTCCGGTATCTATATTAGAGTTTTGTATGTCATATATAAGAGTTACCTTTAGTGTATCTTTATATAAGGGTTATTATTGCACTTATTGTCGGAGGCTCCGGTTATTTCTGATTCATTATTGTTGGAGGCGCCCCTACTACTAATATATTATGATTCTGTTTTATCTTTATAAGTATACTAGTATTATGATTTACTACTGGAGCCTCCGATTATTACTAGTATACTATGATTTTATTTTTACTCTTTGATAGTATGCTTTATTATAAATATACATATTACTCTTTATATAAGGAACTACCTTTATATGTCTTATATAGACAATGTATAACTATGTATAAAAGTATTCATTTACAAACCGGAATTATACATTTGGTGTTGTGGTTGCTCCGGTGATAGGCAAATTATACGACCGGTAGGCGATTGTTGAAAAATCAATACTTAAAAATTGGATATGGGGAATAGTACTGATTTTTAGTGTTTAATAAATATACATTTCTATGTATACGCTTATTTATATATACGATACAGGAGGCTCCTGTGTATTACTAATATATCCTAATTCTAGTTTTAATATACATAGTTCCCTTTAGTGTGTCTTTATTTTATTTATTACTGATTCATTACTACAGGAGGCTTTATCTATTTCTGATTTACTACGATTCTATTTTTATATGAGATTCTAAATAGGTTGAGTTATCTGAATAATCTTTATGGATAAACTATTTACATTACTATGATTTTTATGTCTTTATTAATTCTAGGAGGCTCCTTGTTTCTGATTCATTACGGTTCTAGTTTTATCTCTGATAGTATACTTTATTATAAATATAAGACTGTGTTTATAGGGAGGCTTTGGTTGTTTCTGATTCGCTTATGATTTTAGTTTTTAATTCCATATAGTTCCCTATAGTTATTACTAATTCATTATTACTGGAGGCTCCTCATTACTGATTCACTTATGATTTTAGTTTTATTGTTATAGTTCTCTTTTAGGATGTCTTTATATCTACGATTCTAGGAGATTCCTTCTATTGCTGATATATTCTGATTTTATATAGTATACTGGACAATGTATAGTTATGTATAAAAGTATGCTTTTACAAACCGGAATTATACATTTGGTTTTGTGGGTACTCCGGTGATAGTTTAAGTCTTTGACCGGCAGGTGATTGTTGAAAAATGGACAAGTAGGAAATAAATATGGAGAATAACTCTGATTTTTAGTGTTTAATAAATATACATTCTTGTGCATACTCATATATTTGAGTTAAGCTTTATGTATTTATTTTAATTATCTGAATACTTGTTTACATTACAATGATTTTCTATATTTAAGAGGTAAAGGCTTTTTCTATTGTCTATACGCTACGATTCTATTTTATATAGTTCCCTTTAGCGTGTCTATTTATTACTAATTCATTACTGGAGGTTCCGGTTATTTCTGATTCGTTATTATTCAAGTTTTGTTCTCTGATAGTATACTTATAGATAAATATATATTTATGATTCAGGAGTCTATACCTGATACTGATTCACTCTGATACTAAGATTCTTATTGTAAGTACACTTTATTATATATACTCTTTTATGTCTTTCTTATAGATATTTTGACTTATCTGAATATTCTTTAGGTAGGAGTTTAATAGATTACTTTTATAACTCTTTACGATTCTAGTTTTATTACTGGAGGCTTTATTTGTTTTTAGTTTACTTAGGTTACTTTTGGAATAGTTTTTACAGAAATGTTGATAAATGGACAATTATCACCTTTTTAGTTGGTTTGAAAAAGTGGTTCCTGTATATAGGCTGGGAGGAGTTTTTCTGGTTATTTGGTTGTCTTAGGAATGTATAAAACATAGTTAGTTTGATAGTATTTATACATTTGGATGCTTTTACATATATTTGTTAATAGAAAGTATTGACTTTAGGTGGAGAATATTATAATATATATGTATAAGAGAGGTGTGTTATGGAAGTAATCGAAAGACTTAAAAAGCAATATGGTGACGACTTGCTATTTGTAGGAGTAAGAGGAAGTAACTGTGTAGGCTTGCAAATGGAAGGCTCTGATTTAGATATACTTGCTATTGTCAACAGACAAATGAAAAAATGCAAGGAACTACAGGACGATGTAGCTGTTTATGGACTAGACTTAGCAGATGAAAGGATTATGGTAGGTGTATTTAACTTAGTTGAGGCTCTATTATCTCCTTTATACATTGCAGATAGCTATAGGTTACTATATGATAAGTATCTAGAAATAATATTTACAGAAGAATACAATTATATGTTCAGAAGTCACCTATATGGAGCTATAAAGAACTTTATCAAGTTGTACTATAAGAAAGATGGCGAAGGTAGATACAAGCACGCTGCCAAGATTATTATGTTCTACAAGCTTTGTACTATTAAGGAATACATAGAAAGCTTAATTAAGTACTGGAGTGAACACAAGTTGCCTGAAGAGGTGGCTGACCAGTATTTCAGAATCAGAAAATACGGTCCATCTTTAGAAGAGGAAGAGCTAATTAAGGTAATAGAGGTGTGGAGAGAGGACAGTGAGATTAAAGAAGAAATCCACGACCTTTGTGAATATTACAGTAGACTTTTAGACAGAGATTACTTAAAAAGGAGATAATATGGATAAAACAACATTTACTGTAATGATGGCTACAATTCCATTCATTTTGTTTATGATAGCGTCAATCATTATTGCTATGAAAGTATCAGACAGCAGAGCTATTATAAAAGTAGTATTTATCACTATAAATATTATTCTGATAATTCTCACAATACTATCCATATATATGGTAGTACGATATATGTCGGAGTAAAAGACTATTAGAGGAGCGTTAAAATGTATATATACACTGAAAGAGATGGAATGGTAGAAATCACTGAAACCTTAGAGGAGTTGGAAAGAGATAGGATAAAGTATAGGAATAAAAATATACTTTGGAGATTCCTTAAAGCTTGCTCACTCACATTTATAATACTGGGTGGGCCTTATGGATATTTTCCATATTCTTTTCTAGGGTTTATTCCATTGATAATAACAACAGTAAAAAGTAATCTAGTTTTAGACGACTATGAACTAGTTTTAAGGAAGATAGAAAAGATTAAGGAGTAGGCTATGATGTATTATGAGTTTGAATCGGGTTTTGGTGAGTATTTTAAGGATACTAAACTTAGCTCCGAAGAGGGAATACTATCGGAGTTGAAGTCAACAAAAACTAAGCTATCTATATACAGGTTCCTATACTTTACAACAGTAACATTATTCTTTATTTCAATAGTATTAGCTTTGTTAATAACTATCTTTTACACAAAGTCAAATCTTATATATGCGTGCGTAGCTGGTATATGTATATTCGGCTTACTGATTATGCCTACAACATCTATGACAGAGAAGGCATATCTATACTGTAATACGCTAATAAGTATGCTCAGAGAATCAGATTTTAATTCAAATAGGTATGAGGGTTATACTCCACGCTTTGATTTTAATATAGATAGTGGAGCATATTTTAGAGAAACTAAGAAGCAGGATGCTCCTGAAGAGAAAACTATTGAAGTGGTGCAACCTAAGAAACAGACTAAAAAGCAGGTAGGTCTAATGGAAGAGTTGACTGACCTAAGGGAAGAGGGCGAGAGAATCTTTAACTATCTAAAGACTGAAATGGATAAGGGTAAAGATATATCTGAGATTAAGGAAGAGTATAGCGCCGAAATATCAAGATTAGACTACATTAAGAAAAGAATAAGTGAAATAGAGAATAAGTTGAACTAACATTTACGCTTTATTAATTAATTATTAAAGCACAAATCAAAGAAAGGGAATAGTATGTCAAAAATTATGGAAAGATTAAATAAATACAAGAAAGAAAATGAAAAGTACAAAGCTAAAGTAGAAAAAATTAGAGAAGAGATTAAAGAATTAGAACAACAGTGTACTATACTAACACAAGAAGATACCATCAAAAAGAGAGAGGCTTTTCAATCGGCTCTAGCTTTCATCGAAGAAACATCTGAGGACCTTGCTATTAAAGATTTTGCTAGAAGATGTGTTGGGTTTAAGTCGTTCCAAGAAATGGAGGCAACAATAGAAACACTATATAGATACGGTTTCGAGAATCTTAAAGTCGGAGGAGAAATTAAGATTCCTCTAAAAAGAGGAAAAGGCGTAGTGCATAAATCATTCTCTATAAAGACAATAGATAATTATTTAAATAGCTTGGTAATAAGTGCTGATATCCAGACAGGAGTTATCCAAGAGATTAAGTGTAGCACATCAGTTTGTCATTATTAATCAATTTTAATATTTGTACTTATAATACTATTAAACAAACACTTTAAATATGGAAAGATATGGTGAAGATACTATGGATAATACAAATATACACGAAATGTTGTTATCTGAATATAAAAAACTTTTAGGGCGCATTGAAATAGGTATTAAGATATTAGAGCGCCTTAGAGAGGAAAATAGTAAAGAAGTAAAGCTGTTCCAAGCAATAAGCTTTCTGTGTGTTGTTGACGAGATGAAAGCATTAAGTTGGAAAATCATAGATAATACTCAAGATAGTTCACTAGCAGAATATTTAAAGCATATTGTATCTGATTACTCTGAATATACAGGTACTATGGAAAAACTCTTAAAATCTTTGATAGAATCAAAGGTTTACTCATTTACAGTAGGAGAGCCTGTTGATAAAGACGCTTTAAGTAAATATTTCTCAAAATCTTCGGAGAGAATATACTTTTATGATTTACCTCGTACTCAATTATTCGGAGAGGCTGGATATCTAGGTATATACATAGATAAAAATGATTGTTATCAGAGTTGTGTTTATGGAAAGGAACAAAGTGAATAATGGATAAAGTAAAAGAATGTTTTGACGCATATATGCAGATTGAGACCGAAACGAAAAGAAAGAGAAAGATTTAGAACGACGCCTACAGGTGATTGAAGAGGAGTCTAGCATTTTAAAAATGAAAAACTCGGCTGACAAGAGGTTGGCACTTACAAATATTCTCTTAGCTATCGGTGAGACAGCTGTAAATGAGAATGTTAGGGAGTTTGCTCTTAGAAGTATAAACTTTATATCAATCGAAAGTACCGCAAATGAGATATACAATCTGATTGAGTGTAGTCTAGATAAACTTGATGTAGGCGATAAGTTTTCTGGATGGAACCCAAGATTCAGAATAAAAGTAGTAGATGGTTATAACAATGTATTAGGCGTTAGTGGTGATATATCGGGCACCATCACAGAGATTGAACTAGCAACAGAAGTAAGACCGTGGCCCCTTAATAAGGCTAATTAACCTTAATATAGTCAACTAACCTTAATATAGTTAATAGTAAAATAAAAAGTAAATGGAGCTTTATAATAAGGCTCCATTTTTATTTTAATGTAAAATACTGATACAGAAAGGCTTTATATTAACTTTTAAGCGTGTTTTATATGACAAATGATAAATATATTAAGTCAAAGATTAAAAACGATTAGGGACGAATCCGGAGCCTCCTAGGACTATATACGACTAAGATTTATTAAAATAAAGAAAAATGAAAATTGAAAAACCATCCCAACGCAAAATAGCCACCTAGTCTTACAGTATTGTTTGAGCCTAAAAAAGGTCATTTTTCTAAAAGGTGTACAAATCATCATTTTTTCTGAAAATGGTCCCAAAATCGAATCCACAGCATTTTTGAATCAGGATATATTTGTATAAAAATATACTAAAATAAAGGTAGACTCCAATATAAATATGAATCAGTAACTGGCGGAGCCTCCTGTAATAGTAAGTAATAACTATTATATAAGAGTACACTAAGGCTCACTATCAAAGAAAAATAGAATCATAGCAAATCAGAAATAAAGGTAGACTCCTGAATCGTGATTATAAAACACATTAAAGGGAGCTACATAAAAATACACTGAAATGAATATTTATTTAAGGCTAGGGATTAGAGTTGTTTTCAATAGATGATTTTTAGTTATTGATTTTTCAACAATTGGCTGCCGGTTGGGAGATTTGGTAGACGCCGGAGCACCGGCAAAATCAAATGTATAATTCCGGTTTGCAAAAGTATAATTTTATACATAGTTTTAAATCTAAGAGTATACTCATTAAGAAACTATATTTAGAGTAATGTATAAAAGTTGATTATTTAGTCATACTTTATACATTATTGAACTTACTCTTAGACCGGTAAAAAAGTCCTTTTGCCTATATACAGGAGCTCCTTTTATCGAATCGCTTGTAGGTCTAACAAATGTGTATTTTTCAATATTTATATAAGGTTTAGTGATTTTAAGTAATCTAATAAGTTTGAGATAAATAATAACTGTATATTTATACATAATTATGTATATTTATTCATTAAGTTATCTTAATTTGGCTCAAATACTGTATAATATTTGTTGCAAATAATAATTGAACAAAATAGTTGACAAGTCTATTATAGTAGAATATAATTAAATCATAAGAAAGAGATAAGCACTTTATCTTCAACGGAGAGCGAGAGGATGAAGATGTATTCTCTGATGAAAAGGAAGAAATAAAAATATGAAAAAGTATGAAATGTTGAAGGATGATACAAAGGTAGTAGATGGAGTTACAGTATATAGAATCGTAGCACTTAAGGACTTTGCAGATGTAGAAGCAGGCGACAAGGGTGGCTACATTGAATCAGAGAGTTGCTTAGAGCAGGAAGGCACTTGCTGGGTATATAATGACGCAGTAATCTTAGGTAAGTCAAATCTTGAGCAGTCTGCAAGAGTATATGACAAATCAGTAGTCAAAGGACATTGTTATCTTACAGGTGACTGTTTAATCTTTGGTAATGTAGTTTTAGACGGTAGTATACTTGTGGCTGACAATGCTGAAATCTATGGAAACACAGTAATCAAGGGTCGTGCTATAATCGGTAATGACGCACACATTGAAGGAGATACGCTAATAGAGGGTGATTATGACTTTGATGATGTGCTTACTATTGCAGGCACAGTCAATATTAAGGGTGAGGGCAATCAGCTTAAAGGACACTTCCAGATTAGAGATAACTCAGTAATCATAGGTGGAGCACGCATAAACAAAAGACAAGACATTAGACAGTTGACTGGAGTACTTGACAATGACGGTAGTATCACAGTATACAGAACAGGAGATGGAGTAAAATCTATCTGTAGAGGACTTGAGTATCATCATTTTATCGAGATTGGCTCACCTTACTGGGAATCACTTAAGTTTAAAGGAAAAAAGGCTATAGAGGCAATGGCTACAATGCTTAAAGCGTTCTTTTGGTAAGGAGTAATTATGGGAAAGAGGTTTATTGCACTTGTACTAGATACAGAAAGCTTTATAAGAGATAATGGCTTTGATATGCTTGAACTAGCAACCGAAAATGGTGATTATTCTGCTATTGAGGACTATTGCAGAGTTGTAGGTCGCTATGATACTGAGGATGAGGCTTTTGAAAGTTTGAATCATATTGATGGTGATGTCCTTGTATATGATACAGTAAAGCAGGAGCTATTTAACTAGCTATAAGCTATAAATATTAATTAAATAATACATACAACAAAAGGAGCCTTGATAACTGAGGCTCCTTTCTTAGTTTAATATTTAATTTTCTGAAGATTTAGTCTGTTCTGGTCGACTCACAATATTCTTAATATGCGTAATTCTCTGATTATTTTTATCACAAGCTATCTCTAGTATATTTAGGCTCCTATCATCGTTCTTAAGAGTAATCATATATTTGACCTCGTCTTTTTCGACCATTGTTGCACCAAGGCTCCATCCTCTACAGTGTTCACTTAAGCTGTTCCTAGTGTAAGTATCTAGGATATCTCCTGTCTTTAGAGTATCTGCTTGTATTTCCTGTAGGTAGTTTAATACCTTAGCTCCCTTTTCGCAATTTGATACAGATGTGTTATTCAATAGGAACGACTTTACTCCATCCTCTTCGCATATTTCGCTGTATATTCCCATTGCGTTTTTAATTCTTTGTTTTTCGCTAGTAATTTTTGAGTTTTCTAAACTTTCTCTCTTTGACTTTAGTTCTGCAAGTCTAGTTTCTATTTCTTTAATCTGAGTATCTATTAGTTCCTTATCGTTATCTATTGCAGCCAACTCTCTATTAACCTTTTTATTTAGCTCATCCCTTTTAGCTAGTCTTTCGTTAATCTCATCTGCATATATTTGAGCCTCTTCTAGAGTTTCTCTATGATTCTCTGCTCCATATATACATTCTTTTACATCAGCTTTACATATAGCTATCTGTCCTGTCTTAGGATTTATATGATATTTCATTATTTGTACCTCTTTATACTTTAAATTAATTCTACTTTACTTAATATCTTTTTTTTATTTTTAGTATATTTATTAAGTCTATGTATAAAACACGATTTTACAAACCGGAATTATACATTTTGATTTACCGGCGCTCCGGTGTTATCTAAAATCTTCGACCGGCAATCAATCGTTAAAAAATTAATAACTAAAAAATATGTACAAAAATTAACTTAGTTTTTACGATTAAATAAATATACATTTTTGTGTATACTTATATAGCTACGATTTAGGAGGCTCCGTTTTCTGATTCACTATTCATATTGAAACCTAACCTTATTTTAGTATATTTTTATATAGCTCCCTAGAGTTGTTGTATACTATTATTGGAGGCTCCGTTTTCTGATTCACTCTGATTCTGATTCTATTTTCTTTGATAGTATACTCATAAATATATCTTGACTAAAAATTGCTGTGGATTCGATTTTGGGACCGTTTTCAGTAAAAATGATGATTTGTACACCTTTTAGAAAAATGACCATTTTTAGGCTCAAACAATGTCGCAAGACTAGGGGGCTATTTTGCGTTGGGACGGTTTTTTGTTTTTTATTTTTCTTTATTTGAGTAGTCTTTTATTATACATAGCTGTAGGAGGCTCCGGATTCACCTCTAAGCGACTTTTATATAAGTCTTGATATATTTATCGTTTATTATATAAAACTCTCTTAAAAGCTATTTTAAAGCTTATCTCTATTAGGTTATCAAAATAAAAAAGAGAGTCTGATTTTAGACTCTCTATTAACATCTTTATGATAGCAACTCAAAAGCTTTAATCATAGAGTAAACTGATTCTTTTACTTTTGGGGTTGTTGACTCTTCCCAAGAAGTGGAACCAACCTCTAAACCATCTTCCTGCATTGTTTCTCTTGTAACGAATCTAAAGCCGTCTTTTGATGTGTACTTTGTTATACAACCTTCGCCATTAAATACTCCCGTAATATGCTGATAATCGCTCTTTCCTGTTATACGGGCTCCACCAGTAATTGTTAAATCTCCCTTTAAAGATATATCTCCTGAAATCTCATTATCGTCTCCTAGGATATTCACTTTTCCTCCGATAACTGTTTCAAGAGGCTTATCTCCACCTTTTATCCTTGTGTTACCTTTTATAGTAGCTTCATCAATAATCATTGCACGACCTGTAATAGTCACATTTTCAGAAATCTCTACAAAATCTCCTACTATAATGTTTCCATCAATAATAGCGTTTCCTGAGACTGTGCAATTATTAGCTAAGTAAGCCTTACCTTTAATGATTGCGTTATCTCTAACAGTAGCCGAGTGTTCAATCGTGGAGCGCCCTAAGGCAACCGCATTATCATATATCCAGCAATCATCGTGGAAACTAAGATTAGTATAATATTCTATATAGCCACCTAAGTCGCCTTTCTTCACATCTCCAAAATCCTTAAGCGCTACGATTCTATATACACTAACTCCGTCCACTACTTTTGTATCGTTCTTTAACATTTCATACTTTACCATCTCATACCTCACTCATACACTCATTTAACTTATATAATGATTATATCTCAGTTATTATATAAAGTCAATCCTTTTTAACCATATAAAAGAAATCTTTTTACACTTAAACAAAAAAAAGCTTGCAATTATTAACCAGTTAATGTACAATAGATATATAAGTGAGGATGTACTTAAGTGGACAATAGAAGCATTCAAGAAGAAATTAAGAGTTTACTAAAGGAGTATGAGATTGTTGAGTGTACAAACAGATTAGGCGATACTATCAAAGCTGAGTATTTACTAGAGGAATGCGGAGAGTTGCTTGTTGCTCAACCAGTAGGTGACCTAGGGTTCGAGTTGACTATGTTTATTGATGAAGTCGTTTCCGCTATTGGAGTATTAACCATATAAAAGAAATCTTTTTACACTTAAACAAAAAAAAGCTTGCAATTATTAACCAGTTAATGTACAATAGATATATAAGTGAGGATGTACTTAAGTGGACAATAGAAGCATTCAAGAAGAAATTAAGAGTTTACTAAAGGAGTATGAGATTGTTGAGTGTACAAACAGATTAGGCGATACTATCAAAGCTGAGTATTTACTAGAGGAATGCGGAGAGTTGCTTGTTGCTCAACCAGTAGGTGACCTAGGGTTCGAGTTGACTATGTTTATTGATGAAGTCGTTTCCGCTATTGGAGTAAAGAGGAGATAAGTATGTTTGATTTATTTAATACAAATAGCAATACAGGCGATTTTCCAAGTAACACAGATAACTATGCTTACAGAGTATATGATAAGTGCCTTGAGGAAACTAAAGACAGCTTGAATCCAGAGTTGGAGGCTGCTTTTAAGTCAATGTTATATCAAAAGACTATTGAACAAGATTAATATATAAAGGAGTAACAATGAAATTATACGAGCTTACAGATGATACAATAGAGGTTGCAGGCAGGACCTTGCATAGAATCAAAGCATTAACAAGTTTTGCTAATGTTCAAAAAGGTGAATTAGGTGGCTACATAGAAAGCAAGAAAAATCTTAGTGCTACAGGTAACTGTTGGATATATGATAATGCTAAGGTTTATGGAAATGCTATGGTGCTAGGTGATAGTGCTGTATGCAATAATGCAGAAGTCTTTGACTATGCTATTGTAGATATGAACGCACGCATACTAGATGAATCAAAAGTATGTGGTAGGGCGATTGTTTATAGAAATGCCACAATATCTATAATGGCTAAGGTTTATGGCTACGCTAGAGTAAAAGATGAGGCAATCGTAACAGATAAAGCGATTGTTACTGGTAAGACTTGTGTATATGGGAATGCAAGAATTGGAGATAATGCTAAGATAGAGGGAGAAGCTACAATTGGTGGCGAAGCATACATCTTCGGAAATGCTCAAATAACAGGAACAGCAAATATAAAAAGCGTAACTCAAATAGGTGGGAATGCTATAATAAGATATACTACTGATTATATTACTATTCAAGGAGTAACTAAAGATGGCATTACTTTCCACAAGTCAAATGATGAGATTGTGATTTGTAGTAAATATTATTTTGGCTCCTTAGATAACTTTAAAAAACAAGTCTTAGAGAAAACAAAAGATAATACAATAAAGGAGTTGCTATTGCTAATCGAATTAGCTGAATGCCACCTTGCGAATCATAACTAAACAAGTAAAAGGTGCTTAAGTTATTAAGTGCCTTTTTTATTTTTTAAATAAGCATTGACAAAGCTAACTAATCAAAGTATAATTAACTTATCAAATGAACAAGAGGTAAAAAGAAATGTTAGCGGATATTACAATAAACGGAAATATAATCACAGTGAAGTCACCTAAGACTGATAACGCAATAAAGATTTATAATGCAGATGAAAAGCTATTCAGAGAACTCCTTTCATTTAAAGGAGAGTTTAGCGAACTAAGAAGAAGTCTACTAATCAGAAATGATTTAACAATAAAGGAAATGAGATAAATTGAATATGAAGTATATGATGTTCCCTACAGACATAGAAGTCGAAGCACGCAATCCAGAAACAGGACGCTATATAAAAGTACTACTACATAGAATTAGAGCAACTAAAGATTTTGGCGATGTGAAAGCTGGGGACTTTGGCGGGCTTATTCAAGGTGAGTCGAACCTTAGCCAAGAAGGTGACTGCTGGATATACGATAAAGCTAAAGTGTATGATGGAGCCGTAATTGAAGGCAATGCTCAGATTCGTAATAATGCAATAGTTAGGGACAAATCTAAAGTAGACGGAGAGGCTCAAGTTCTTGATTCTACTACAATCGAAGATTGTTCCCATATTACTGATAACGCAAAAGTATACAATAGAGCTAAAGTAACAGGATGTTCTATTGTCAAAGGTAATGCTAAAGTATATGAACAAGCTAAGGTTGAAAGTAGCTCAATCATTGACGATAATGGAGCGGTTCTAGGCTCGGTAATAGCAAGCAATTCCGTTATTAAAGGCAACTCAGTAATCTCAGCCAGCTATATATGAGTCCAAGATTGATAATGATACAATCATACAAGATTCAACTTGTAAAGTATTAATCACTAGAGGCAAGGTCTTTGTATCAAAGTCTAGTATAAATGTGCCTTCCACTCCAGCAACAGCCCCAGCTATACTAGAAAATGCAAACATAATAATGTCAGAAATAAAAAGTTCGACAATTAAAGATTCAGATATTTGCAAATCTTCTGTCCGTTACTCCAAGGGAATTATAGACACAACTGTACAGAGTAGTTCTTTTGAGTATGCTTTTATAAAGTCTGGAATTATTAAAAAAGATTCAGACTGTATTAACTATCATAATTTTGGTTCAAGTGAACTAAATATAACATTCTATCGTGGAAGAGGACAGGCTATATGTGTTTCTGTAAACGAAGATACAATGATAGATAAAAGGTTGTTATCTCACATTAAGAGGAAGTATTCTCAGAGAGTTTTAACTGAGGTTACACAACTATTAAAAGCTATCCGTATTGAAGGCAAATGTTCAGAAGAGAATACTTTAATTTATTCTATATACACTGAAAATCTTTTGCAACTTACCTTAAATAAAAGAGTGTAGTTAAATCTACACTCCTTTTTTATTAAAAAGTATTGCATTATATTTTTATATGGTATATAATTAAATCATAAGCAAGAGATAAGCACTTTATCTTCAACGGAGAGCGAGAGGGTGAAGATGTATTCTCACAGAAAAGAATGAGGTAAAAATATGAAAAAGTATGTTGATAGAAAAATGAAGGATGCCTTAAAGCGTTACGACGAGAGCAATAAGGACATAGAAGAATTAAAAAGAGTTGTAAGAGCTAGAGAGGTTATGATAGAAAGTGAACTTAAAGACAGTGTAGACAAAATGGCTGCCTACCTCAAAGATAGGGCTAGAAACTACAATATTATAAGGTTCATTCCAACTGTTAGCAATTTTATTGATAGTAAGACGGTTGCTAAAGCACTAACGGATATTGCCCCAATAGTGGAGCTAGATGTCGGCGATAAAGTAACTAAAGAGATTAAGGCTCTAGGTCTTGTAACTGACAGTTGGGGAGAGGCTATCGTTTTAGAGTATAGAAGTCTACCTGATGGGTATCATTATAATAAATATAGACTTATCATAAATATAGATGATAATGATACTATCACACACATACTAGCGTATACTTTTAAAAGACGGGTTTAATCAGCAATAGGGAGGAACTCAATATGCTAAAGAGTACTATAAATAAATCAATCAACAATGGGCTAGCTCTTCCTGAGTTGGTTCTCCAGTGGAGCAATCTAGACTTTAACGCAATAGAGGATTATGAAGTTTTTGATAAGGAGCAATTAAACTATATGGAATCAACCCAGCCTGATGCTAAAGAGATTGCTCAGCTTTATGTAGACATCTATGGTGAAATAGATATTCCTGAAGAAATTATGGAGTGCGTTCAGTGGGCTACCGAAGAAGGCTTGTCAGTTGAAGGTTTCTGTATGGATTGTCTATACGAAAACTGCTTTGACTATGACTTTGATGATGAAATAAACATTTGGCTCAATGAAATGGGTAGGGATTACTCAGATAAAGTAAACACAATCTCAAACCTATGGGCACAGTATACTCTATCTGAATAACATATAAGGAGTTAACCGTGGATAATAGAGAAGATAAAGCAAACAAAATATTTCTTATAGTTGCCGTTATGACACTTGTAACTTTTTTCCTTTTATTTGCTTTTACCACATCGAAGCATATTCTTGCTATCAATGAGAGTGTAAAAGCAAACGAAATGTATGGCTTGGAGAGTATTGAGGAGAGTTATTCTAGTAATCTAAAGTACTATACAGTACAACTTAGATGTACGACTACATACCTAAATGGCAACATAACATTTAACAAAGGGAGTTTTAGAGTACTAACTATCAGAGATAAGAATACTAACAAGCTACTAGCTATTTATGAGCCTATAGGCGAGTTAGAAACACGAGAAAGAGTGCTACTAACAAATGTTAAGTCTATCAAGATAACTGATGATGTTATTAGTAATATTACAGGTGCGCCGTCTAAGACGACCGAGGAGATTGAAGTTCCTGTTGAGAAATATTTTAACATTGATGAGCTTATCAAAGCATATAATGGGAAGTACTCAAACACTGTATTAACTTTTGAAAAAATCAATAAAAGTGAATACGACAAGTTTGTAGATTCACACAAAATAGAAAGTAATAATAGGATGTTCGTTACATTGTCAGATTTTGTAATCCCAATAGTTTGAGCAATCCTTGCCCTTACTTGTGTATATGTTTTACATATATTTATGAAAGGAGATAAGATTCACCTATGAAAGAAATACCACATAAAAGACTAGTAGGCTCATTAGCTATACTATTTGTAGTATCAATATTTGCTATATTTGGTTACAAAGTGTTATATCCAACACTTAAAAACATCCAACTAGAACGCTATGTAAATCAGAATATGATTAAAGTATATGAGGGCAATCAGTTATCTTATAACTATACTGGGCCTCTTACTCAAATAACAAATCAAATTGCAGATAATAAGAGTTTTGGGACAATCTTTGTTAATCCAGAAAAGATGAATAGACTATCAGAAAACTCTAAGGATATTAAGGTTATAAAGAACAAAGATAAAAGAGCGATTATAACTCTAAGAGATTCTAAGACTAATAAGCTAATAGGTATCTATAATCTAGTAACTACTGATTCTTCCATTGTTAATACATTCGGCGAACAAGATGACCAAAAGAGTATTCTTGAACCTGAAAATAACAAGTTAGATATTGAAGTGATTATGGTAAAAGGGTCACACGGTTTTACAGACCTTAAGGAGTTTTTAGATTTATCGAGGCTAAACAAGATAACTTATAGTAAACTTGACTTAGATGGCGATTCACCTAAGTATAAAGAGTATAGTTTTACTCTTGGTGACTTACCTGAAATTAAGAACCTTATAAGCGAGTACAATAGCAAGTATTCTAAGAATAAACTATCACTAGAGTATCTCAATGAGAGTACTTATAATAGTTTTATCAGAGTACAAATGGCTACAGATAACTCTACAAGTACTCCTATAGTATACATAGTATTGATTGTATTTTTCGTTATCTTAGCTTATACTTTATTCGCTATACTATATGTAATTCAGATGAAGGCTTAAAGCCTTCTTTTTGTTTAAAAGCACTTTTAATGATATTCTACACATCAAAATATAACTATGTGTAAAGGTTAAGAACTAATACACGAAATACTAATCAAAGGAGATAAAACTATATGAGAAAAACACTCAAAAAGATTTTAATGTGTTCTCTTGCTATGGTAATGACTTTACTACCAATGACAGCTAACGCTGCCACTGTAAGAACCTCGGGAACTACTGGTGGATATTTTAATGCATCGGGAACTTTTGGTGCTTACACTGTAACATCGGAGACTAATGTAAATACTCACGCTGCCAGTGATTCATCAGAGAACATTTGGTGCCTAAACCCTCACTCACCTTTAATTCAAGATGAGAAGCAGGTGCTCCCTATACTCAGCTATGTAACAAGTATGACACAGAGAGATGTAAACTATATAGCTAGTGGTATTGATTTTATTATGAATCGTTCTGGTATATCTGATAATGCTACTAAGATAGCAATAGGTCAGGTATGGGTATGGTTACAGATGTCAAGCAGAACATACTACACACTAACAGACTATAACTACACTGGAACTGGCTCAGGAGCTTTCGCTGGAATCAAGGCACAGGCAGACGCTTGGGCGGCCGCTAATGCAGATTCCGCACAGGGAGAAGGCTATGTTTATGTAGGACCTAACGATGGTTTCGATGTAAATAGAGGTAAGGGTCAGGTAACTGCTAGATTCTCAGTAACTTATGGTGGACAGCTTGAACTTACTAAGAAAACTGCTAACAATGAAGAACTAACAAAGCACTGCCCGGAGAACTACTCCCTAGCAGGAGCAACATATCAGGTATCATCTAAGCCAGATATGAGCGACACAGTTGCCACACTTGTTACTAAGGCAGATGGCACAGCTAACTCAGTAACTCTAAACGCAGGTACTTATTATGTTAAAGAAACTAAGGCTCCTAACGGATACTCTTTAGACCCTAGTACACATACTGTAACTATAACTAACGGGCAGACTACAAAGCTTGAAGTTGCAGATACTCCATTGTTCGACCCACTATCATTAAAACTACAGAAGAAAGCTTCTGAGGATGCTGATAAGAGCTTATCCGTAGCTGGTGCAGAGTATACTGTAAAATACTACAAGGAACTTGCTAATGCAGACGGTTCAGCATTTACTAAAGATTCAGACTTTAGTGGACTAACTCCTTACAGAACTTGGACTCTCAAGGCTGATAAAGATGGTATCATCGAACTAAAGGATAAATATAAGATAGCTGGAGATGAGCTATTCAAAGATGAAAAAGGTAAAGCTGTAGGCTTATATGGAACATACACTATCGAGGAAACTAAGGCTCCTAAGGGATTCGCTAAGACGCCTGGCTATGTATCAGTACAGACAGTAACTAAAGATGAAGTTTTACAGAATGTATCAGTAATGAAAGATGTTACAGACATTGAGAAACCTCAGACAGTTAAGGTTGAACTTAAGAAGATTGATAAAGAACTAGGTGAGGGTCAGGCTGTTAAGAATGGTACTCTAGAGGGAGCAATCTATGATGTAATCAAAGTAAACAACGGACTTGAAGAAAAAGTAGGAGAAATCGTTACCGATAAAAACGGTAATGGTTCACTAGCTGGACTAAAACCGGGACTTTACAAAGTTGTTGAAAGAATTGCTTCAGTAGGATATAAAGTAGACAAAGAAGCTAACATTATTCAAGCTAAAATTAAGGAAATCAATACTCCTGAGTTTACTTACAAAGTTGTATCAGAAGAACAGGCTACTGTTCTAGATATAAGCAAGAGAGACCTTGTAACAAAAGAAAGACTAAAGGGAGCAGAGCTAACATTAGTTGACGAACATAGTAAAGAACTAGCAAGATGGACATCATCTGATAAAGAAGGCTTTACTATCAAGGGACTTGAAGTAGGTAAGATGTACACTATCAAAGAGTGGGTTGTTCCTGAAGGATACAATGTAAGACTAAGCGAACCTATGACTTTCACTGTAAAAGATGTAGATGGAGTACAGTCAGTGGACTTTTTCAACTATCCAATGCCAACTGTTCATACAACTGCTACAGAAAAGGGTGACAACGATAAGATTGTTGAAGGAACTAAGACTGTAGTAACTATCGTAGACAGAGTAGAGTATACTGCACTAGCTATCGGTAGAGAACACACAGTAAAGGGAGTTCTTATGGACAAAGAAACAGGTAAGCCTTTACTTGTAAACGGAAAAGAAGTAAGAGCAGAGAAAAAGTTCACTCCTAAGCAGGCTAAAGAAACTGTTGAACTTGAGTTCAATGTTGACGCACGCCTACTAAGAGGAAAGACAACTGTTGTATTTGAGCAAATCTATGAAGGTGACTTACTTGTTGCTCAGCACACAGACATCAACGACGAAGGTCAGACAGTTAAGTTTGACAAAGAAGTTCCACCTACAGGAGATAACTCAATCGCTACTAGCGTAGTTGGCGGAATCGCAATCGGTGGTGGACTACTAGTATCAGTACTAGCTGTTGCTCTTAAGAAGTCTAAGAAAGAAGAAAACTAAACCTTATAACATAGTTATTTATTGAAATTGAGGAACCTATATGGGTTCCTCTTTTTATGTTTAAAATCCATTAAAGTATTTGACGGATTTTTATTCAAGTATTTGTCTATTTTTTATTCAAGTATTTGTCCTTCAAAAATGCTGTGGATTCGATTTTGGGACCATTTTCAGAAAAAATGATGATTT